>Ga0189286_100239_pt1 | contig 22794 bp, 15 predicted proteins | sample UW69minimetaG_FD_130330 | JGI IMG/M metagenome (GOLD analysis project Ga0189286, IMG submission 130330) | Marine microbial communities from the Costa Rica Dome - UW69 mini metaG | ecosystem: Environmental > Aquatic > Marine > Oceanic > Photic zone | place: Costa Rica: the Eastern Pacific...
CCAATCCACAATTGGGGATTAATATTAAATCAATTTTTAACTATATTTGAAAAAAGGGTTCAACTCTAAATAGAGCTAAACCCGTCTATATCATTTACACAAAATTTTGGACAGTGTCTTTTAGTTGAAAGTATTAATTTTTTGAGCCGATTTATCACCTATCTTTACTGAAAATGTAAATATCTTCTATCATCCAAAGGCAGCAATACGTTTTATATGGTTTACTGGGTAACTGGATCAAACCCCAAAATGAGCCATACCCAAAAAGGATTGCATAAAAAATCTCGTCTTATAACTTTATACAAGATCTAATTACCTAAATTCCAGATACATTTTAATTGTAAACTATCAACCATAAAAAAGTATAAGTATAGTTGGTTTGCCTGTATTTGAATAAAATTTAGGAAAATGAATCCTTGAAGTAAGACCAATCTATTTTATCTACTACTAATACAAAGTCATCAATGAAGTTAATAAGCTCCCTTTAAAGTGGTCTAAACAAATCTCGTTGATTTTGACGATTAAATTTTTGCCATGTATTGTAAGATATCTTCATTTTAAATTAACAATACCATACAACTATTAACACTTAAAACTATACTATTTTCACTGTTAAGGATTAAAAACCTGAACATTAAAAAGATTTTAAAGGACGACTTAGCTTTCTTATGATAGGCGAACTTCTGTAAAATACCAATAGTTTCCTGAATTGTTGTATTGTTCGATCTAATGATCCAAATTTAACAGTGAGTGAAGTAAAAAATATCTTTATGGAATCAGTAATTTCTTTTGATCTTACCGTGCTTGTTTTTTACGAAAATCTGAAAAAGAAGTATAAATCGTTATCTGAGTTTTTGAAATATAGAGAAAATAATTATTCTTGAATTTCAATAGTGCGTTTGGCTTCATTGCCCAATGCGTCTACCACTGTAATTTTGTGAATGCCAGTTTCAGGTTTTACTTCCATTTCATGAATGGTTTCGGTAGTTCCTAAAAAGGTTTCATCTATATACCAAAATACTTTTGTGTCTGGAATGGAATGCGCCAATCGTAAAATGACACCATTTTTGTTACCATCAAAATCTTTTGGAAGAAATACTTTTGTGGCTTCTTCAGGGTAAATAAAGTCCATACTTTTTTGAAACTCCGCAGTACAATCTTTTCGAAAAGGAGGCAAGGTTCGATATAGTGGATTTTTGTTTTGATAGTAATATTCCATCAAAGGAGGCAGCACAAACCAACTTTTGTGTACCATTTGACTCAATGGCTGACAAGAAGAGTTGACTTGATAACGCTCGTCCAAATCTAAATGCACTAACTTATGATATGGACACGGTTTTGTTTTCAATCCGCTTGTAGGAATAAATTGTTGTTGTTTTTCCACACATAACTCAGAAGCTCTGTAACCGCTTTGCGCACAAGTTTCAATTTCTACCAATTCATCATAAGGAATGTCAAACCATTCGCTTTTAGGCAGAATATCAAATACATCAAATAGAATAGGAGCAGCGGCAACTGTTCCAATCAATCCGGGACGACCTTCACCATCTGCATTTCCAACCCAAACACCAACTACATAATCTTTGGTGGTTCCAATGGCCCATGCGTCTCGAAAACCAAAACTTGTTCCTGTTTTCCATGCAATTTGCTTGCTAGAATCAAAAAATTCCCAGTTTTCTTCACCTTCTGGACGATTGACTTCTTTCAAAGATTCATAAGTTAAGTATATCGATCCTGCATCAAAGATTGTTTTTTCGGCAGCAAGCGAACCAAAATCAACGTTTTCATCCATCAAAAAAGTGGGTTCAGAAAATTCATTTGTAAAGTATTGACTCGAATTTTCTCCAAAATGTGTCAAGGTTGATGAAAAGGCAGCATACGTTTTACACAAATCCCATAAATTACTTTCTGCACCTCCAAGTATTAACGATAAACCATAATGATCGGCATTATACGATATATCTTTTAATTGTAATTTTTGCAAATAATAGTAAAATTTATCCAAACCAAATTGCTGCAACATACGCACCGCAGGAACATTCAACGAACGCGCCAATGCACGTTTGGCAGTTACAGCGCCATCATAGGTTTCCTTAAAATTCTTTGGATTGTAATTCCCAATTTGTGTTGGAACATCTACCACTAAGGTATTAGGAAGTAAATCGCCTGCATCTAAAATTGCGCTATACAAAAACGGTTTCATAATACTTCCTGTACTTCGCGGTTTGTGAATGATATTGACATCTTTTTGATGGGCTTTATCCGTTGGTGTATTGCCTACATATGCGAGTACTTTTCGAGTTTTTACATCCAATACCAAAACGGCAGCATTGTAAATTTGGTTCTGTTGCAATTCCTTATAATGTTTGGCAACAATCGCATTGGTTTCTTCTTGTAAATAGCTTTTTACAGAAGTCCGTATACGTTTTCCTTTGTGTGTTTCTGCAACTTTATCGAGCAAGTGTTTTGCAGTTTGTGGTAAAGCATAAGGCTTTTGAGGCAAAGATTCTTTAATTGCCAAATCATACGTGAGTTTGTCAATAATTTGTTGATCGAATAGTTTTTTGAGTAAGCGATTGCGCTTGTTTTTTAATCGTATTTGATTCTTTCCAGGATAAATCAAACTTGGAGCATTGGGTAACACAGCTAAGGTTGCATTTTCTGCCCAAGACAATTCTTGTGGTCTTCTTCCAAAATACCGCCAAGCTGCAGCATCCAATCCAACGACATTTCCACCAAAAGGCGCGTGTGAAGCATAAAGCTTTAATATTTCATCTTTGGAATAGCAAAACTCCAAGCGTGTCGCCAAAATGATTTCTTTGACTTTCTCTATATACGTACGTTTTTTTCCTTTTCGAGCTAAGCGAATGACCTGTTGTGTCAAAGTACTTCCACCACGTTGTACTTCTCCTGAAGTGATGTTTTGCCACAATGCTTTTGACATGGAAACTGGATTAAAACCAGGATGACTGTAGAAATAGGCATCTTCAAACTGTATGATGCAGGTTTTAAATTTCTCTGGAACAGTATTTAACTGAGGAAATCGCCATTGTCCATCATCCGCAATTTTTGCGCCTAATAAAATGCCTTCTTTGCTTTCAATAACCGTGGAGGTTGGTACATCAAATAAAGTTGCTGGCAAACAGAAATAGTAAGCAATCAACAGTATCATGATGATGGCTGTTTTTATTCTGTTGTTCTTTATTTTGTTAATGATGTATTTTAGCATTTCGTTTCATCTGTGTACGTCAGATCGAGCGTTGAATCTGTGATTCGTTATATCGAAATCTACTTTGGTATTTGTATTACTTTTATATTTTCACAGTATTTCTCAATACATTTTTTCTTCATTTCATTATAAAAAAACACTCGAAGTGACGTTAGAAATTTTTAATTAAAAACGTTCTTTAAAACTATACTCGCGTTCTACTTTGCAGATTTTTACATTATAATACGCATACCAATCTTTGATACCTTTTCGTTGTGCTACCAAATGATCGGTATGTTGTTTCCATTGCTGAATCGCTTCTAAACTTTCCCAATAACTTATGGTAATTCCAATTGCATTTCGAGCGCTATCAATGCCTATAAATCCGGGTTGTTGTTTGGCTAGATTTTCCACGTGTGCTGCCATTTCCGCATAACCTTCTAAGTTTTCGGTTTGAGTTGAGGTGAAAATGACCGCATAATAGGGTTTGAAATTGGTTTGCATGTTATAGAATTAAAGAAAAACTTCCAGTGTAGGATTGCCCTTCGGCGGTTTCAAATTTGTACCAATAATCACTACTTGGCATCAATCGTCCTCTATAAGTACCGTCCCAACCAGGTATTTGTCCCGGTCTAAAATAATAGAGCAATTTTCCATAACGGTTAAAGATATACATGGTGGATGTTTGTTGTACTCTTGTAGAAATGCCTCGTACATTCCAGGTGTCATTTGCTGCATCGCCATTTGGCGTGAAAAATTCAGGAAATGAAATATTTGTAATATCTACAACCGTATCATAACACCCAGGATCTATGAAAAAGTTGCTAGTACTAGTACAGCCATTTTCGTTGGTAACTGCAACAAAAACCTCCTGTATGTCATTGATGGCGTAAAAGATTGGGTCAATGGTATTAATGCCTTGCTGAGCATCTGCTTCCGATAGGAAAAACTCTGTTGTGTAATTTGTATTGCCAGTCGTAACAATTAGTGGATAACCATCATTTAAATTGAAAAATCCATCATTATTGGCGTCAATATAACAATCTGTCAATAGACGTGCACCTGTTGAATTTACAATAGGTTCCGTCGTTGGACTTGTTAAAATTTCAATAGTAAACTGCGTGGTTTCAAAACAATTGGTAACAACATCTTCTACACGTACATGAATCGTTGCTTGTTGCGAAGTCAAGATATAGTCGGTAGCTAGTGCATCAGTATTAGTATTGGCATCATTTGCGGAAGCATGATACGATACCTCTACATTCTGCGTAACGCCTTGCAATAGTTCCGCTTCTACTTCAGTGAGATTGAATACAAGTGAATTTTCATTTTCACAACGTGTTAAATTGCTCGGCATTGTAATCCCCAAATGTTCTGGAGTAATTACTTGAAACTGAACTATAGCAAAACAAATTGAGATCGTATTTTCTACACGCACATATATAACATCTTGATTGCTCTGTGCATCATAATTTGTATTTATAGCATTTGTATTGGTATCTGCATCCGCTTCCGTGGCATGGTAACTAACGTTTACTGTTGCCGTCACATTTTGCAATACTTCACTCTCTACTTGTGTCAAATCAAAAAGACCATTATTTTCATTTGGACATTGAATAAGGTCGCTCGGTGTGGTTACTTGTGGAATTTCACTTTGGATGATGTCAAATTGTGAGGTCACAAAACAATTAGTATTGGTAGTATTTTCTACCCGAACATAGATCGTTTCCTGACCTAAAGGAATTTGATAATTCGTAGGAATTGCATCGATACCTGCGCTGGCATTTGCCTGACTTGTATGATATGTAACTGTTACTGCATCAGTCACATTTTGTAATAATTGATTCTCTACTTCTGTGAGATCAAAAACACCATTGTTTTCATTATCACATTGAATAAGATTATTGGGCATTGTTAATTGTAAATTTCCATTGCGAATAATCTGGAATGAGGCAATTTCAAAACATTCAGTATTGATGGTACTTTGTACGCGTACAAAAATAGGAACTTGCCCCACGGCAATTTGATAATTTGTACTGATCGGATTTACAGCAATAGAAGCATCTGCCAAACTAGCGTAATACGAAATTGTAACAGGCAGTGTATTATTTTGAAGCAACTCAGCTTCTACTTGTGTCAAATCGAAGAAACCATTATTTTCATCTTCACATTGGTTGATGTCACTCGGAATTGTGATTTGTGGATTTTCACTGAGCGTCACGGTAAATTGTGTGGTTTCAAAACATTCAGGACTGGCTGTGCTTGCCACTCGTACATAAATGATTTGTTGTCCCAGCGTTGCCTGAAAGTCTGAGCTAATAGCATTTGTGCCTGTAGCCGCATTTCCAGCAGTTAAGTGGTATGTTGTACTCACTGTAATGGTGTTATTCTGAAGCAGTTCGGTTTCAACCTGAGTCAAATCAACAATGTCGTTATTTTGGACTCCACATTCTATGACATCATCTGGTGTTACAATAATAGGAGCTGCATTTACCATAATCGGAAACTGACTCGTCGCAAAACAATCATCGTTTATATTTTGCACTCTTACATAAATTGTTTCCAGATTTTGTGTTGTTGTATAATTAGAGTTAATAGCATTGGTATCAGCAATTACATCTGCTTCTGAATTGTAATAGCTAACCGTTACTGGATTTGTTACATTTTGTAATAATGTTGCTTCAACATCTGTTAAATCAAACATAAAAGTGCTACTTCCATCATCACAAAAAGCAATTCCTGAAGAAGTTGTTAAATTAGGAACTGTATCTGTAATTGTAATATTGACTTCAACCACTTCAAAGACTCCTGTAACAGTATTTATGACTCTTACATAGACTGTTTGCATACCTTGTTGTGTATTTGTCCAGGTGTCAGGAAGCGGATTTACATTATTGTTAGCATCTGACAAGCTCACATGAGTAGTAGCTTCAAAATTAAAAGCTTCGTGTAATCCTGCTGCACCAAACCAGGAACCATAAGTAAAATCATTTGTAGCGATGGTTGTCAATGTGAATGAATCTAAATCTATTCGATATAGTTCGGAAGTTGTTACGCCATAGAGTTGTCCGAGTTCACTAGCCAGTCCAAAAGTAGCTCCAAGGATTGGTCCTAAATCTACATGAGAAATATAATTAAAAGCAGCATCAATGGTTACTTCATACAATCGCACACCTCCACTGATAGACCACGATATATACATTTTATCACCTAATATTACAAAATCGCCACTCGGTGAACCACTACCGAAATTATACCATATATACGGAGGACTCATTTCGTCGCTATCGTATCGGTATACGATACTACTATTTCCACCAAAATATAAATTCCCTTGAGTGTCAAATGATAAAGAGTTGGTGCCTGGAATGATTCCCATATTTGGAAGTCCGTTGGTTACACATGTGGTGTTGTCTATAGAAAATATATTGGTAAAATTAGTTGCATAAATGACTTCATTTTCATCTACGGCAACATCATATAGCGGGACTGAAAGGTCACAAATAACTTGTGTGGTTTGAGGGCCAAGAAGATCATTTATTTGAATAATATATCCTGTGGATGTAGAAATTACAATAGCTTCTTCAATAGCGCCACCTCCAAAACCCTGTAATACTTCATTTTGAACGTTTAAAATATCTACTTCTACAAAACCATCATCATCGCAAATCACAATATCTATAGGATTCATCATTTCAGATGTTGACCTAGAAATTGTGTAGTTAGGATTTCCTGAAAAGGAAAAAATTCCCAACACAATCATACATCCTATTTTAAATTTTGACATAAACTTTTCGTAATATTTCTTTTTTTCGTTTGCGGGGAAAATATTCTATAAAATCTGGGAATTTCGGCTGTTAACGAAGATACTTAAACTTTAGTAATTTTTTTTGGCGTTTATAAATTATCTTACAACTTCAATCCATTGTCCTTTTGTACGTACAAAGAAATCATTATCATACATTGCTTCTGCCTGCACGCCCGGTAAATAGTATTTTCCTAAATAGGAAGCATTGAGCAGTACATTAAAAGTCTTTGCTTTTCCGCGTGGCAAATCGAAATAGAAATTCACACGATCGTCTCTAATATCTGTATGTCTAGCTTCGCTTGAAGGCGTGTTTCCATAGTCAGTAAAACGTGTATTCACAATTTCCCAACCTGATGGGAATATTTCTGTTAATGCAATGTCTCCTACAAATTCTGGTTTATTGTTTGAAACCGTTACGGTTGCCATAAAATCGGTTCCTTGTGTTAACTTAGAAACATCAATCGTGTTTCCTGCTTTGTCTTTATAGGTGACACGAATATCCAAGTTGCGTTTTTCGGCTAATTCATCGCCCAATGGCAATTTACCGGTGCTCAACACACTTATAAACAATACATTATTTTCCTTGTTTTCTATTTGAACAGTATTGCTTCCTTTTTGAATGGCTAAATCGCGTTGTGCAATGGCTTTTGTGGTTTGAATAGTTTGTGGAGTTTTCCCATTAAGTGCATATTGCATTTTGATATTTTTTCCACCGTTTTGCGTTACCATTTTACCCATTGCTAATAAACTATACGCGGTAGTTTGTGTACTCATCCAACGGTTTGAAGACAGTTCTTTGGCAATTGTTTTGGCAAGATCAATCATTTTTTGATTTTTTAAAATTACCATTGTTTCCATTGCCATGGCGCGATTTCTATCTACAGAACCATAGGTATAATCATAACGATTGTTAGAAGGCGTAAAATTAATATTTGCTGATTTTGCAATTTTTTCAGCAGCTTCTTTTTGTGAAGCCAATGCATAGGCTGCTGCCAATCGCCATTTGGCATCGTTTGATAAATTATTGGTTTCACGCAATCGGTTCATAGACGCTAAATCTGGATGACCTGCTAATGCCAAGGTATACAATCGATAGGCTTGTGTTAAATCATCATTGTAATAACGATTGCTGTTTCGCCATGAACGCGCTGCATTTTGCTGATAGTTGATCCACTGATTCATAAATGTCAATGGCAATGTATACCCTTTCTTTTCAGCTTCAATCATAAAATGACCTGCGTAATTTGTTCCCCAATCGTTTACAGAACCTTCCCCAATCCAATAGCTCATACCACCGTTTGGACGTTGGAAATGTGCCAAACGCTTGATTCCTTTTTCTATGTTTTGATTGATTTCTCCTCTTTTCTGAGTTGTCAAATCAAAAATATCTGCTAAATACAATTGTGGAAATACGCTCGAAGTCGTTTGCTCAACACAACCGTGTGGATAACGAATTAAATATTCCATACGAGTCGTAAAGTCCATTGGTGGCAAGGTTGAAAATTCTACGGTAGCTGCATTGCTTCCAGCCACACCAAAAGTATCGAATGAAAGTGTTTGTGATTCGTTTCCTTGTAATGTCAATTCATGTACTTTCTTGGTGATTGGATTTGGATTTTCTACATCCAGTTCCACTTTATAAGAAGCTTTTTCACCATTTCCAGAAGCCAATACTTCTATAGTTTGAATGCCTTTTATTTCGCTCACATCCAAGTCAAAATACACCATTTTTTCATCAGGTTTGCTAAAGCTGATGGATTTGGTTTTACTTCCAATCACTGAAATTCCGTTTTGTAATTTCAGCTCTAGCGATACATTTTTCACCTTATTTTCCATGGCAAAAACAGTGACTGGTAAGGTAACTTTCTCGCCTGGACTTAATTTTCTTGGTGCAGTTGCTAAGACCATCAATGGTTTTTTTACTTGTGATGATTTTTCAGCATTTCCATACGCTTGTGTTTTTGTATCACCTGCAACTACCATGGTACGGACTGCGCCAATATAATTTGGCATTTCTATATCGTGTGATTGTGTTTGTCCTGCTTTTAGTTTGAATGGTCCTAAATATTTTACCACAGGTTTGAAACGATTGGCTTTTTTGTTTTTAGCACCATTTCCACCATCGCCACCACCAATCGCAAATACTTGATCAATATCTCCGCTAAATGCGCCAATGATGTCATCGTAAATATCCCAAGTACGTACGCCAAGCGCTTGTCGCTGATAGAATACATCCCAAGCATTTGGTGTTTTAAATCGTGTTAAATCTAACAAGCCTTCGTCTACAACGGCAATGGTATAGGTCATTGCTTTTTTGTTTTCTTCACTGACTTTTACCGTAAACGATTGTTCTGGACGTAAAGTTTCTGGCATTGAAATTTTAGGTTTGAGAATCGTTGCTGGATTTTCAACCATAATCGGAATGACACCATATAAACGAATTGGTAGATCGTTGGAAACATTATTGTGTTTTTGTACTAAGGAAATGCTTACAAAGACATTCGGCGCCATGTCGTCCATAATTGGAATCGTAGTTGTCGTTTGTTCTTTGGTAGTCTTTACCCATTTAGTACTGAGTACTTCGGTACCATTTTCTACACTGATCAATGCGCGTCCACCTTTTCCTGACGGGAATGTAATGGTTGCTGTTTCACCAGAGTTGTATTTGTCTTTATCTGCTGAAAAAATCAACATTTTGGCAGATTCTGAATTACCATCATAGCTTTTGCGCCACCAGTTTTTGTAGAAATAAGCGGTTCTTCCTGTAGCGTGTCCACTTTTTGGATCAGAAATGTGAATTAAGTAACGCCCACGATCTCTATCTGGAATATTTAACTTAAAACTTCCTTTTCCATTGGAGTCTGTATTGACCGTAAATGTTCGATAGCGTTCGTGATAGTTACTTCCTGCATACGACGATAAATCTTCATACGAAGAACTCCACCACCAACGCCAGTTGATTTCATAAATTTTCACCTTTAATCCATTGCGTTTTATTGGATTTCCACGATCGTCAACAGTTACAATTTCAAAGGTATTGTCTTCATCTGTATAGAAAGAACCGTATTGTTTTGGTTCAGGTGATTTTAGACCAACAAACGAAGTGTATGGTGCAAAATCTTTGGAGAAAGCATCAATAGAGAAATCGCCACCATTTTCATACACACGTGTTAAAAACGAAGCTCGCAACATGCCCGGGGCATTTTTTTCTACGTTTATTTTTTTGGAAATATCAACGTCTCCTTGCTCGTTGAGTTGTCCTTTGAACATGACAAATTCTTCCGTATTGAAACTTCGCGTAGGATCGTTGAATTCATATTTTGGGAACTTTTTGAAAGATGTTTTTGTACTTGTTAATCTTACATTGACTTCTGCTTTTAAGTTTTTTGCTGGTGCACCGTGTAACCAAGCAGCGTTAAGTGTTCCTTCAATAGGTCTGGAATTGGCTAAAATTTCATCATCAAAATCAATATTGATCTTTAAACGATTTGGTTTTACCGTTTCTATTTTGAGCGTTTTGGAGAAATTGACACCTCCAACACTTACATTGGCTTCCCAATTTCCAGTCGGCGCTTCACGATCTGTTTCAACGGTAAACTTATAGAAGTCGTTTACACTTTGTGTTTGAATGTTTTTATAAATTAATTTTCCACGTGCATCCGTCACTTCCATTTTTACTGGATGATTTTCTGGAAGTGGATTTCCAGCATCATTTAATACAAAAGCTAAGTGTAAGCTGTCACCAGGTCTCCAAACACCACGTTCTCCGTAAATATAACCGTTGATGCCTTTTTTGATCTTTTTTCCAGCTACATCAAACTTACTCATGGACAATGCACTACCATCGTTCAGTTTTACATAAGTGATTTGATTGCCTTTGGTTACGGTTGCGAAATAAGCGTTTTTATCGCCATCAATAGTAGTTAAACCTTCTGAATCTGTCTGTTTTGAAGCAATTTCTTGTTGTTGATAGTTGTATAGCGTTACTTTGGCATTACTCACAGGATCAGTCGTAATAATATCGCTTACCGCAAAATAATACGATTTGTTGCCACCACTTTTTACAATAACACCTAAATCAGATGCTAGAATGTTTGCAGTTAGGAAACGATCTTGTAAATAATACGATTCTGTACATGGATTTTCACGATCATCCCAATTGTAACGATAGTTTCTAAAGCCATAAATTTTGTTGTCCCAGTATTCTTCTTCGTTTTCGTCTTCATCTTCACGATTTTGATAATAGCCACCACGCGAACTTGGTCTATGATTTGTTTTTGTATCGCCTTCTTCACATGTATAGAGTGAATATGCTCTTTTGAATCCAATTTCTACTTGATAAATAGCGCCAGGTTCTGCTGAAAATAGTGTTGATAAATCAATCCCGTATGTTTTCCATTGCCCGTCATTTTCACCATCATTTTCAATTAGATTGATCGTTTTTTTAGCAATACGTCGTCCTACTCTTTTAATGTTGTACCTGTCAATTTCGTTAAGACTATTTTCTTGTAAAAATTGCAATACATTGTCTTGATATATTTTGATAATACGAACGTCAACCGCCTTTAGGTTCATTGCTTGAAAGTTGTACGTTAGGTTTTTTGAGTTTGGTAAAATGATACCTTTACTAACTTCTTGGAGCTGTGGTTTTTGTTGTTCAAAAGAAATTCTTTTTCTGTAGTTGCTTTTGAGTTTGTAATCGTCTTTACTCTTGATACCAGGAAATACTTCTATCATTGTAATTCCTTTGATTCTATTTTTAGGATAAACATTTAGGATATTTCCATCAACGGCGTATGTGATGTTTTTTTGATCTTTAATGGTAACCAAGCCAGCAAAGTTTTGGTTTTTTAGTAACGGATCTGTAAAGTTAATACTTACTTTTTGCTCTGGACTTTGCGAGACTTTTACATCAATGATAGAAAAGTTGTTTTTTCCAGGAATGGTATAATATGTTCCGCCTTTTGCTTTGGAAAGAATTGGAGTGCCTGTCCATGAAATTTTGACTTCAGAATTATTGTCTAATCGGTTGATACTGTCTATAGTGAACTCATAGGTTGTATTGTTCAGTACAGAAGGTTCCCATTTGATGTTGAGTGTTTTTCCATTTTGTGTAGCAGATATTAATTCTGATAATTTTTCTGCTGGAATAAAATCTGCAGCGCGCAACGTTCCATTTAAATATTGCCAATCTTTTGAATAGGATTGTAAGTCGTTTGTAGTGACAGAAAAATTAGGTGTGACCGTTTTAAATACAAACGTATAGGTACTAAATTCTTTCTTTACATCTTCATAAATATCTTTAAGATTCACTGTCACTGAATACTCTGTGTCTGGTTGTAATGGCGCATCTGGTTCAAAGCGCAAGGTTTTGTTATTTTGTACAAGCAATTTTCCAGCTACTTTTGGGCTAATACTGATGAGATCTGCTGATATTTCTCCTGAATCACCTAAGTTGGGAAGTTGTTTTTGCAAGCCAATGATAATTGGTTCTTTTACTGAAACTGTTCCTGCTGTTGTTTGATAAATATAGTCTTTGAATTCAAAAATATTATCTGCTTCAGGATTTCCTGTATTGCAGGAAAAAAAGCTAAGAAATACACAAAATAGAATAAAAACGGTAGTGTTGCGCATGATGGTTTTTGTTGTAAAATAGACAGACTTTCTCATAATATTGGTGTTCTTTGAGTATTCGTTAGGATATATCTAGCATTCGTGTACTCTTTTCTAGCGAACGTTGTTAACTAACATTCGCTTCAATTTGATGTAAACAAAAGAATAAAATCATTCTTGTTTGTATGTTGAACTTGTGTTAATTATTCTTTATAAATTCCAACAGTAATTGTTCCTTTTTCATCAACTTTTGCACGGTACATGCCAGGTGTGTTAAATTCTGCTACTAAATTTCCTTTGGCATCTATGGCAATAATTCCGCCATCGCCGCCCATGTTTTTTAGTTTGTTTTGTACTACTTCTTTGGCAGCTTCTTGCAAAGACAAGTTTTTGTATTCCATCATGGCAGAGATATCATGAGCAACCATAGCTCTGATAAAATATTCTCCATGACCAGTACTGGAAACCGCACATGTTTTGTTATTTGCATAGGTTCCAGCGCCAATAATTGGAGAATCTCCAATACGATTCCACTTCTTATTGGTCATTCCTCCTGTAGAAGTTCCAGCAGCTAGGTTTCCGTTTTTGTCTAGAGCTACACAGCCTACAGTTCCATATTTATAATCTTTGATGTACGGATCAATGTATGCTGCTTTGTCTTTTTTACCTTGTTTTGCTCTTTGTAATGATTTGAAACGTTTTTCTGTGAAAAAATAACCTGTATCTACTACTTCTAGTCCTTGTGCAGCAGCAAATTCTTCCGCACCTTTTCTAGCCAGTAATACATGATCTGAGTTTTCCATTACTTTTCTAGCTGCAGAAATAGGGTTTTTCAAATTCGTTACACCAGCAACAGCACCAGCATTTAATGTTTTTCCTTCCATGATAGAAGCATCCAATTCATTGTGTCCATTATTGGCAAAAACAGCACCTTTTCCTGCATTGAATAAGGGAGAGTTTTCTAAAATATGAATGGTTTGTTCTACAGCATCTAAACTAGAGCCGCCTTTTTGTAAAATTTCATACCCTTTTTTGGCGGCTTTTTTTAATGTTGCTTCGTATTCTGCTTCCAATTCTGGTGTCATATTTTTTTTCAATATGGTTCCAGCACCACCGTGAATTACCAATCCGATAGTATTTAGAGGTTTTGTATCAACTTTTGGAGTTTTTTCTTCCGAAGATGTAGTTGTACAACTAGCGATTAAAAAAAAGGAAAATAGCAGTATAAGTGCAGATTTTTTCATGCGTATCAAGATGATTTATTAGTGTTCTTAAATGTACACAATTTCAAGAAGGAAAATCGGTTGTTTTTCAGATATTTATTCACAAATTGAACCAAAAAAAGCTCCAAAATGTACTTCTGGAGCTTTGAATTATGTAAGTTTTAAAAACTAACAACCTTTAATTCCTGGCATTGTTTTAATTGAATCACATAGACAGACTGTATTTCCCGATGGACAATTTACTGTTTCAGGTGGACAATTTGACGTATTACAACCATTGGTACCTGACGGACAGGCATTGGTTGGACAATTGTTAGTGCATTGCATGGTTTCAATAGAATCGCATGGATTCGATCGAAGACCACCGTAAACATTGCTTATTTGATTGAATGAAGCAATTTTTGATTTATGAATTCTTAATTTCTATTGAATCTTTCTTTTTTTGATGATTTTCATTCAAAGATTATGCTTCACAGATTCTTACAGATTCCAAACCGCAAGCTAAATCCATTGTTCCAGGACATGGAATATTGATTGTTGGACAGTTAGTGTGCCATGAAGGCTCACAGTAGCATGCAGTGTATAACTCACTTACCCAAGTACAGGTGAATAAATCTTGTGTTGCTCCACAACCTCCTGGATCAATTGTACATGTTAAGTGTGAAGCTGGAGCTCCACCTTTTATATCTCCAAGTTTTGAAATTTGTTTTTTCCCTAGAGAAAGCTTTTTATTAAAATTCTTTTTTTTCATGATTTCAAATTATTAGGGTTACGCATCACAAACTATGTTTGTATTTGGAGAACATCCTGGTTGCTCTGTATATCGGCATGGAATATTAACAGATCTCTCACAGTTTCCTTGCCAAGAAGGAGGACAGGTACATGCTGTGTATAATTCACTATGCCATGTACAGGTTTTGATTAATTGACTGGTACAATTTCCTCCACCTACAGTACACGAAATATGTGAAGCAGCTGCTCCACCTTGTACGTCATCAAGTTTAGAGATTCTTTTTTTTCCTAAGTCTAGTTTTTTGTTGAAATTCTTTTTTTTCATGATTTTAAGTTTTTTGGATTAAGGTTCGCAAGGAATATTTACAGATTTTTCACAAGGAAAATTAAATGACTCACAGCCAATTCCTTCAGAAGGAGGGCAGCATGCAGAGTATAATTCACTAATCCAAGTAGTAGTTGTACAATTCACCAAATCGATTGTGAATGCACATTCTCTAATGATCCTTGTTAAAGGAATTGGAGAAGGTCCGCCACCATTTAGCTTTGAAATGGAGGCTTTTTTAAGCGATAACGCTTTTAACTTCTTTTTTTTCATAATTGGTTTTGTTTTTGGTTAACAAAAAAAAGATATAGAATAATACACTCAACAAAGTACGGTTTTCCCTTACTTAACACTTGTATGTCAGTAAGTTATTGACTTATCGTAATGTAGATGATTTAGAGATGATAAAAAATGCGTAATTTTAAACTCTAAAATTCTAATGAAAATGGCTATACAAAAACCGTTTAACCTTAATCAGTGGGTTGAAGAAAATAGAGAGTTATTAAAACCGCCTGTTGCCAATAAAAATTTATATAAAGAGGCTGGTGATTATATTGTGATGATTGTTGGTGGACCAAACGCACGAAAAGATTACCACTATAACGAAACTGAAGAACTATTTTACCAATTGGAAGGAAATATAGAAGTACACATTCAGGAAGATGGTGAAAAGAAAACGATGAAATTAGGTCCTGGTGATATGTATTTGCATCCTGCAGGTGTACCACATTCACCTGTGCGTCATGACAACTCTATTGGATTGGTAGTAGAGCGCAAACGAAAAGGAACTAATTTAATGGATGGTTTGCAATGGTACTGTGACAATTGCAATCATAAATTACATGAAGTGAAGTTTCCATTAGTGGATGTAGAAAAAGATTTTTTAAGTCATTTTAAAACATTTTATGCTTCAAAAATATTACGTACATGTGATAATTGCGGAACAGTAATGCCAGTTGATGAACGATTTACAGCTGATGAAGACTAAATTCTTTTTTATAAGCATGAGCTTCATACTATTAGTAGTAGTATGTTCATGTAGACCTGAATTGACAGCTGAAGAGGTACTTCAGAAATCTTTAGATGCTCATGGAGGAAAAGCTTTATGGGAAACCCCAAAAGTTTTGATTTATGAAAAAACCACTACGTTCTATGATAGTTTAAACAAGTTTGAAAGTGTTAAGAAACAAACATTTCACAATACTTTACAGCCCACGTTTACCTCAAAGGTAAAATGGATGGAAGAAGATGTTGAAAAACGAATTGTCTTTGATGGAAAAGACACATTTGTATTTACGGATGGATATCAAATAACAGACGATTCAGTAGTAAAAGCCGCGCACAAAGAAATCATGGGAGCGCAGTATGTATTATGGCAACCGTACAAATTATTTACGGATGAAGCTACTTTAGAAAATGAGGGCATTGTTCGACTAGAAGATAAAACAGATGCATACATGATTAAAGTTACGTATCCTGATAGTGATACAATTTGGTGGTATTATTTTGATCTCAATACATTTATTCTAAAAGAAAATTTAATTCAACACAGTAAAACAACCTACAGTCAAATTGTAAACATACAGCAAGAAGAAACTACAGGCTTACGATTGCATCAAGATCGAAAAAGCTTCAAAATAGATACAGGTAAAGACCATAAATACCTTCGTGCGACATATCATTACAAGATCTTAGAATTGAAATAATAAACCGCACATTGTGGACTAAAAGATTGGTATAATTATGCTATCTTCGCAGAAATTTAACAAAAGAACTAAAAAAAGTTATAAATAAATGGGAGCAGTAACTACTGATTTTGGAATCAAAGAAGCTTTAGCAACGCTGGGCTTAAAAGATATCAATGAAGGAACTTCAACAGGTTCAAACAATTTCTCAAATGGAGAATTGATTGCATCGTATTCTCCAGTAGACGGAGAATTGATTGGAAAAGTAAAATCTTCAACAAAAGAAGATTATGAAAAAGTGATGGAAGCTGCCACTTCAGCTTTTAAAACTTGGAGAACGATGCCAGCACCACAACGTGGAGAAATTGTGCGTCAGTTTGGAGAAAAATTAAGAGAGAAAAAAGAAGCACTTGGAAAATTGGTTTCGTATGAAATGGGGAAATCATACCAAGAAGGTTTAGGAGAAGTTCAGGAAATGATTGACATCTGTGATTTTGCAGTTGGATTATCACGTCAGTTACACGGATTAACAATGCACTCTGAGCGTCCTGGGCATAGAATGTACGAACAATACCATCCACTTGGAGTTGTAGGAATTATTTCTGCATTTAACTTCCCAGTAGCCGTTTGGTCTTGGAATACAGCGTTGGCATGGATTTGTGGTGATGTATGTGTGTGGAAACCATCTGAAAAAACACCAATGTGTGGGGTAGCCTGTCAAAATATTGCCGCTGAGGTTTTTGCTGAAAATAACTTGCCAGAAGGGATTTCTTGCTTGGTAAATGGAGATTATAAAGTTGGAGAATACATTTCTAAAGACACACGCATTCCATTAGTATCTGCCACAGGATCAACTCGTATGGGTAAAATTGTAGCGAAGGAAGTTGCAGGACGTTTAGGAAAGTCTTTATTAGAATTAGGAGGAAACAATGCAATCATTGTTACACCTGATGCTGATATTAAGATGACCGTAATTGGAGCTGTATTTGGAGCAGTTGGAACAGCAGGACAACGTTGTACTTCGACTCGTAGATTAATTATCCACGATTCTATTTATGATAAAGTAAAAGATGCAGTTGCAGATGCTTACAAGCAATTACGAATTGGAAATCCACTGGATGAAAACAATCACGTTGGACCTCTAATCGATAAGGATGCTGTAAAAATGTATGAAGTTGCTTTGGAAAAAGTAGTAGCAGAAGGAGGAAATATTGTAGTTGAAGGTGCTGTTTTAGAAGGAGAAGGATATGAAAGTGGATGCTATGTAAAACCTGCAATTGCAGAAGCTGACAATTCTTTTGAAATTGTACAACACGAAACATTTGCACCAGTACTATACTTATTAAAATACAGTGGTGATGTAACCAATGCAATTGAAGTACAAAATGGAGTTGCACAAGGATTGTCATCAGCAATTATGACAAACAACTTGCGTGAAGCAGAACGTTTCTTAAGTCACGGAGGTTCTGACTGTGGAATTGCAAATGTAAATATAGGAACGTCAGGAGCTGAGATTGGTGGTGCTTTCGGTGGAGAAAAAGAAACTGGTGGCGGACGTGAGTCTGGATCAGATGCTTGGAAAGTATATATGCGCAGACAAACAAATACTATTAATTACACTACAGAGTTGCCTTTAGCACAAGGAATCAAATTCGATCTGTAATCATTATTCAGTTTATACCATATAAAAACCGCTTCTTAAGAAGCGGTTTTTTTGTTGTTTTTTAAAATTAGTAGGATCAAATTAATTAATACATATTACCCTCAAATTTATCCTTTACCACATTAGCTATTTTATATTGTAATAGTTAATGAAAACGGTGGTTTATTAATTTGTGGCTAAACTAGTACGATCTTGCTTAACTTTTTTCTTGCCTTTTCGAAATGGCTCTACATTGTCATAAATTGGAGCGACTACGATTTCACCTTTCTTATTTATAAACCCAAATTTCTCGTTATTGAGACTGATTTTTGCCCAACCTCTTTTATAGATATCAAAATCACCAATTTCCGAATATAATGGTTCTAAAACAATTTTTCCTGAATTATCAATAATACCATAATTACCGTTTGATACAATTATAGACCATCCTTTACGAATCAAATTGAATGGTTTTATTTCATCGTATTTACAGTCTACAACTAGTTTCCCTGTTCTATTTATAAATCCATAATATGAATTTTTATTGACCAATGCCCAGTCGGAGTGGATCGTTCCGAATTTCTGAATCTCATCATACGATGGCTCAACAATACTGTAGCCATCTTTATTGATAAAACCATACTTTCCTTTGTGTCTTACTAATGCCCAATCCTTATAATATTCATCATAAGAGCCAATACTTTCGAATTTTAGTTCTACAACTTCTTTTCCTGTCTTATCAATAAATCCAAACTTTCCATCATATCCGACTTTTGCCCAACCGTCTCTGGTATAGTCAAAATCATCAATAAAATGATATTTAGGTTTTACAATTTCTATTCCGTCCTTATTTATAAGTCCATATAAATTGTTGCTTTGAACAATAAACATCTCTTGGCTCGATAGTGTATTTATCATTAAAAATGCGGCTAATAACATAAGTAAATTTCTTGTCATAATTTTGTGATTTGGTTTCTCAAATCTAATAAAAAAATCCATTAAATGCATTATATGTCGATGAAATGCACACTTAAAACGGTTTTAGATATATTTACTTACATTACATGAAGCTAGAGTATTTATTAATTTTAAATAAATCAGTTCGTTATAATTTTTGCTCGGATACTGCCTTTTTTTGTTGCTTCTTGTATTTTGCAATTCAAATATGAATGCAACTCTAATACTCTATAAATAATCGTATCAACCTTTATCATGTTTTGAAAATCCCTTTTTATTCATACAAAGGTTTTGACCATGAATCTCTTTTTCAGAAATCTTTTATACAGGAATTTATGAGAAGCTTTATTAGTATTTAATACAACAGTTACAAACCGATCATTTTTTTCATAATTTCAGTTTTAATCGCCTTCTTTTTTGTGATCACTTATTTTGTTCTATCTCTTGGATTCATGCAATTCCTGTGTACTAAAGTATTTTTAATCTACTAATGAAAGTAACATCATTAGGGTAAAATACGCATTATTTTTGTCAAAAACTTTATGATATGTTTTCCAAGTTAAAGTTGTTAGAAAAAATCATGAAGTTAGTGATGGTCGAGTGTTTCCCTCTATTTGAATATATATTCATGTTCTATCATTTTCAGTTTACCTACGCTATTATAGTGATAATCATTCACGAATAAGGGTAATCTATAAAAGTATATCCCTTTGATAGTTGACAAAACAAACGCTTGTAAAATAATAAAGTAAGGCCAAAAAAACTTTTAGGGCTTTTTTGATAGGATTTTTAATATTTTGGTGCGTTATTTTAAAAAAACAAAGTACTTAAACATTTTCATTTATGGATTAAAGCATTCCATTAGCTTCTACCCATTTGAATTTTGTAATATCTTGTGGAATGGCTACGCGTTCTGCAATACGTGTCATACGATCAGGTAACTTCATGATATAGTCGCGCGCTTTTTCTGCCGCAGTATTCAATCCGTTTAGTTGATCAATCTCCCAATATGAAATTAATTTTCGCATAATATCAATATAATCATGAGTTGTATATACACCTAAACGTTGAGCAGCATTTGAGAAGTTTTCAAAAGCAGAGCCTATAGCTTCTCCTGATTCGCGTACAAATTGAGCTGGCATGACAATTTTTTTACGCATCATATCTTCAAAGGCAAGCATCATTTCGCTTGGATCATATTTGAGGATTGTTTTTACAAATTCTCTGTAGGCTAAATGGTGTCGCATTTCATCTCCTGCAATCATATTACACATTTTTCCTAAAAGTGTATTTCCTTTTTTCTTTGCTAATTGTCCTACGCGTTTGTGAGATATATTTGTTGCTAATTCTTGAAAACTCGTATATATAAAATTTCGGTACGGATCGTTTGCCGTGCCAATATCAAATCCGTCGTTGATCATATGTTGCGTTGTCATTTCTACTTCTCTCATGTCTACACGACCCGATAAGTATAAGTATTTGTTTAACACATCTCCGTGACGGTTTTCTTCTCCTGTCCAATGACGAATCCAGCGCGACCAGCCATCTTTTCCATGTTGATTTACACCTTGCATGTCCATTAACCAAGATTCATAAGTTGGTAGGGCTTCTTCAGTAATAGTATCTCCCACTAAAACTACCCAAAAATCGTAACCTAATTCTTTGGCTTCTTCTCGAATTTGATAGACCTCTTCAAAGAATGTATCTTCTTGAGAGTTTGGCAAAAAATCTGTGGGTTGCCAAATTTTTTCTACAGGCATTAAGTATTTTTCCATGAAACTATCGATTTCTTTTTCAATAGTTTGCAAGACTTCTAAGCGGATATTTTTTATAGACATTGATGGTAGTTTGAGTGGACAACGAATTTACTATTAAATATCTAAAAAAGTATCAGTATTTACATAATTAACATTTTGCATTGATTTTGAAATAACTCTCCTAATTTCTTGTAAAGATTGTTGTTTAAGTAATTCCCCATTTTTGAAAACTGTGGTTAACAAACCTTCTTTTTCTTCTTCAATAGAACATTCATCTTTATAGCTTAAATTCTCATTTTCAGTATACAATTGAATCAAACCTTTTGCTGATTTTTTTGTACCATCATCCGTAATTGGATCTTTAAAAATAGCACGACCTTCACCATTAATTTCTACATAAGTAGCTTTCATTGCAAATCCAAAGGTATCACGTGTATTGTATTGATAGGTAAAACTTCCAATTCCCAAAACCACATTGGTAGAAGCGAATCCTTTTTCTTTTAAGCGTTCACAAATTTGTGTAGCTCTTTTCATGGTAATACTATCACCATATATAGCACCAATTTTAGGGTTTAATACTTTGTATCCTTGTGAATTGATTGTTCCGCCAAATTTATCCCATAACAACTCAATAACACCTTTTTGAATGACTGGATTTTCATGAGTACATCCACAAATAATATCAACTGGATTTCCAGAATCGGGACGAATCACCAATTTGCCGTCGCGTTCTAAAATTTCCTCTTTGAGTTCTGGTAAATATTCAGTTAATACTTTCCATAAATCCCAAGTATCTGAAACTACTGAAAGAATTCCTGTTGGATAGGTGTGCAGTAACCGTCTAAACGTTTGAATTTCGTCGTCTTTACTTCCAGCACACATTACGCTGTGTTCGGTAGCATTCACGCTTCCAATCACTAGTTCTTTAGTGACGTCGGTATTGTAATATTTTTCTAAATTCATAGTTACAGGCAGCGTATCACTTCCTGTAAACGATAAGGCATGTCCCATTCCGCTCAAAATAGAAGATTCAATTCCTGACATTCCACGCATCGAAAAATCGTGTCCTTGCCAGTTGATGAAGTCTATATTTTCTTCATCAGTTTCTTGAGCATATTTCGTTAAAATTATTTTGTATTCTTTTGCAATGGTAGCCGAAGTACATGGCTGCCAAATAATGTTGGAAAGGAGTGTTTCTAGATAATTAGTGATCCAGAAAAATTCAGGAAGTGTATTCACTACGGTGAACATGGGTACACGAATTGGAACTTCGGTTCCTTCAGGTAGGGCTTTAATTTCAATAGGCAAATAACCTAAATCGTGTAATGCTTCTATGTGTGAAATATCGTAATCGACACCTAAATAATGATCGACATATTTTTTGTATTCAGTAATCACCTGTTCTTTTGGTTGGTTGAAAAATTCAGTATTGAATTGTTTGATAAGGTATTCTTTTATGAAGTATTGTAGTCCAAAAAAGACAACGCTGTCAATGCCTTCAATTCTACTTTTACGCGGTGTCCAATTTGAATATACTTTCGTAGTTCCTTGTGGATATTGTTCTTTGTGTCCAAGTTTGTAACCGTCTGTAAGCAATAAAGGATTCATAGGAATATTATTTTGCGTTATTTATACGCAAATTTAAAACATTTTTTGAAATTGCAAAATAATTTGGTGATTTATTTGATGAAATTACAGTAAATGAATGTTTAAAATAAACTTGAAATTGATATTCCAACAAATGGTATCAAACCCCCATCTTCAGATGGGAGATACTTCTAGTATTTATGAGTAACTTTGTTTTATGAGCTACACAAAAGGGAATCATACCACATATTATCATC
>Ga0189286_100240_pt1 | contig 22648 bp, 25 predicted proteins | sample UW69minimetaG_FD_130330 | JGI IMG/M metagenome (GOLD analysis project Ga0189286, IMG submission 130330) | Marine microbial communities from the Costa Rica Dome - UW69 mini metaG | ecosystem: Environmental > Aquatic > Marine > Oceanic > Photic zone | place: Costa Rica: the Eastern Pacific...
AACAGAGTGCCCGTCATCTGTGCCATCTGCCCGGTCAAAGCGAAGATACCGGCACCAATCATCACCCCGGTACCCAGCATAACGGTTCCCGTGAGTGTGAGACTCCCCTCCTGATAGCGAGTGATTCGATCTTGCTCCCTGCTCATTCGCTCTCCAGTTGCTCGGATTCAAAAATCTGATATTCCATCAAAATGTGCCAAAACATTTCGGGCATCTGACGTAGATCCGATCCTGTAAAAAACGGCCAGGAACGAGCCTGGCCCAAGCCCCCCTAATCAGAACACGATACGAGCACCAATCACGGCAAACCAGTCTTCTCTACCACCGCCGTCTGCCTGCGCAAAGTCCGCCGTATCACCGTACTTGCGCTCATGAACCACGCCCATGTACGGCGAGAATGCCCGGTCGACCAGGTCATAACGCACCCTGAGGCCGGTTTCCGTGGAAACCAGCCCTTTTCCAACGCCAATTTCACGGTCCTCGCTGAACGCGACAGTAGCATCGAACGTCGCGTACAGTATCCAGTAATTGGTCAGCAGCAGTTCGTATTCCGCGTCAAGTTCAGTGGAGGTATCGCCATCCTTGCTGACATACAGACTAGCATCAACCTCGAACCACTGAGGCGCCAGTCCCGCAAAACCGAGCACGGCGTAAGTTCTGTCCGGACCTTCAGGAGTATCAAACCGGATGCCCGCTTTCGCATCAAAGAACCTTGAGATTGGAACCTGGGCTACCAACTGATTTTCCAATGTCTCATACACCTGCTCCCCGATACCGAATTCCCCTGCTGTCAGCACGCGAAATTTCAGATCATCGGTGCCATAGAAGGCATCTGCATTCCAGACGCCCAATTCCTCGTCATCGTCGCTGTAGCGGTATTCAAACTCCTCAAATTGAACACCCCAGGTTGTGAGCGGCTGTTTACGGGCGGTGGTGTCGGAGATCATTTCCTGAGCTGTCACCGCCGTTGAGAATCCAATAGAGACAAAGAGACTGACAGCTACAAGTGATCGAATACAGCTCATGCCTCACCTCCATCTTCAGAAATCACGTCTGTTTTGGACTGCGTTGATTTTGGCCCGCCTTCAACAATCACCTTGCGGAACATGCCGGCCGCCGCGTGGTAGGACAGGTGACAGTGGAACGCCCACTGGCCAGGCTCGTCGACTTCGGTTTCCATATACACCGTAGTGCCCGGGTTCACGCTAACGGTGTGCTTGATCGGGTTCCACTGACCTGCGCCAACATCAAGGATGGACCACATACCGTGCAGATGCATGGGGTGAGTCATCATGGTTTCGTTCACAAATTTGAAGCGGACCCGCTCACCGTATTTGAGGCGAATCGGATCGGCATCTTCATACTTGACGCCATTAATGCTCCAGGTGTAACGCTCCATATTGCCGGTCAGGCGAAGCTCAATCTCCCGGGTCGGTTCGCGTTCTTCATACAGCGGATCCTGAGCCTTGAGGTCAGCGTAGGAAAGGAACTTACCGCCATTAGCAGCTTTAGGCATGAGGCCACTGCCCTTGGCGTAGAAAGGATCGTTTTTTTCTTCGTTCCCCATCGCCATGGAACCATGGTCCATGCCGGACATGCCGGACATGCCCGAATGATCCATGCCTTTCATATTTGAGTGGTCCATGCTGCCCATGTTGGAGTGGTCCATTCCCTCCATCGAGGAATGATCCATCCCGGACATGTTATCCGAGCCGCCCATATCCATGTTTTCGTGATCCATGCCCGCCATACTGCCATGGTCCATTCCAGGCATGCCCCCCATGTCAGCCATGGTCAGACGCGCTGGTTCACGCATTGGTGGCACAGCCCCTTCCATACCCTTTTCGGGGGCCAGCGTAGCTCTTGCATACCCGGAGCGACCCATGGATTCAGCAAAAATGGTATAAGCCTGCTCATTTTTCGGGCGCACGATCACATCGTAGGTTTCCGCCACACCAATCCGGAATTCGTCCACGTTAACCGGCTGAACATTGTTGCCATCAGCTTGCACAACGGTCATGTCCAGACCCGGTATACGGATGTCAAAGTATGTCATCGCCGAAGAGTTGATAAAACGCAGACGAATGCGCTCACCCGGCTCAAAGAGTCCGGTCCAGTTCTGGTCCGGCCCTTTACCATTGATCAGGCCCGTAAAGCCATGCACGTCTTCGACGTCTGCTTTCATCATGCGCATGCCACCCCAGGCCATGCGATCTCGAACAGTGTTCATAAAACCGTTCTCGGACACATCTGAGAAAAACTCGCCCACGGTCTGCTGGTCGCGGTTGTAATAATCAGTCATCATTTTCAGATTGCGCATGATGCGATCACCGGAATGCGGGTGTTTGTCGGTCAATTGGACGACGTATTCGCGGTCGTACCGGAACGGTTCACGCTCCTCGGGTTCGATAACGATGGAACCGTAGGCACCATCCGGCTCCTGAAAACCAGAGTGGCTGTGGAACCAGTAGGTACCCGCTTGCTGGATGGGAAATTCGTAAGTAAAGGTTTCACCCGGCTTAATGCCTGGGAAACTGATACCTGGCACACCGTCCTGATCAAAAGGAAGGATCAGACCATGCCAGTGAATGGACGTCATCTCGTCCAGGTTGTTGGTCACGTTAATCCTGACGTTTTCGCCTTCCTTAAAGCGCATCACCGGCCCGGGAGACTTTCCGTTATAGCCAATACCATCTTTGACAAAATCGCCAGTATCAATTTTTACTCGATCAACCGTCAGGTCATATTCGCCGGCCAATGCCAATGACGATATAAACAGACTCAACAACCCTGTGACTAGATATACTTTCACCCATATTACTCCAAACTGCGCCTTTTAAAGGCGGGCTGGAGACACCGCCCCGAACCCGCCATTCACTACTCTTTCATGAACATCGTTTTATTTGAAATTAACTTCTCCATACATCCCGGACTGGTAGTGGCCTGGAACGTTGCATGCAAATTCAATATCGCCCTGATCAGTAAACTTCCAGACAACCTCCTTGCTTTGTCCTGGCTCAAGTAAAACACTATTTGGATCGTCGTGCTTCATGGACTTCCCATCGCCCATGTCCATCTCCATCATGTCTTGGTTGAGCTTGCTGCCCTGAATCACGCCGTGCTCGACCATCTTCATCATTTCTTTCTGATGACCTTCATGCATGGAAGGGGTACCAATGTTGAACTCGTGAACGAGACTACCTTCGTTCTTCACCACAAAGCGCACGGTTTCGCCGGGCTCAACAGTGATTTCTTCCGGCTCGTAGTAATTGTCGTACATTTCCACCGTGATAGTGCGACTGGCTTCGGAGGCTTTACCCGGTTCGCCGCTGCTGGCGCCATGGCCACCGCCGTGCGCACCGGCGGCTAGGGTCACTGCCGACATCGACATGGCAGCGACCGCAACAATCAACTTGGATGCGTTCATCTTGTCTTCTCCTTTGTCATACTGACCGGCAAAGCCGGCATTGGTTAACCCTGAACATAGAGCAATGCCAAAATACGAGGAACACCATCGCGCACTAACCTGAATTCTTACTGAAAATATCCGGCTATTTTTGTCGTTCAGGATGAATTCAGGTTGATCGGCGACACTCGATACACTCTTGACTCAAAGAAAGGACACCGCGATGCGATTACTGCTCGTTGAAGACGACCGTTTGCTGGCAGACGGTTTAGGTCGTCAGCTTGAAAAGGCGGGGTTCAGCGTTGATACAACCCATATGGCCAGAGAAGCCGCGATTCTGGGCGAGCAGGAAGATTATCGGGCGGTTGTTCTTGATCTTGGTCTGCCTGACGGCAATGGATTGAACGTTTTAAGGACGTGGAGAAAACACCAGATCGGCTTTCCGGTGCTAATCCTTACGGCAAGGGGCGACTGGCACGACAAAGTAGAAGGACTGAAAGCTGGAGCAGACGATTACCTGGCAAAACCTTTCCAGACTGAGGAGTTGATCGCCCGGCTCAACGCCATTGTGCGTCGAAGCGAAGGTCGCATTCATTCCGTGGTAAAAGCCGGACGCTACGAACTGGATGAGAATCGCCAGAGCCTGAAATCCGACGATGGTAAAGAATACAGCCTCACGGGTACGGAATTCCGCCTGCTGCGCTGTCTGATGAGCCGTCCCGGTCATGTATTTTCAAAAGAGCAGTTAATGGACCAGCTTTACAACCTGAACGACACCCCGAATGAGAACGTAATCGAAGCCTACATCCGCAGATTGCGAAAACTGGTAGGCAACGACACCATTTCTACCCGTCGCGGCCAAGGGTATCTATTCAATGACACTGTTTAGCAAGCCCAAATCCGTCAAAGGAACTTTGCTTTTATTGCTGCTGCCTGCCGGCATTGCGTTAATGGGGCTCGCATGGCTGGTTCACGGCCTGTTACTGGACCGGATGTCCCGGGAATTCGTTGCGACACGACTTAAGGATGAGGTCGCCTTTCTGGAACACCAGATTCGCATCTCCGGTGGTCAATTGGACAACCTCCAGACCGGCGACTACTTTCAGGAGGTCTTTCACCACGCCTTTGCCATACATTCTCCTTCTTTGACCATTATTTCCCCGGATTCCTGGACGCCGGTGTTAACGTCCTTGATTGAATCAGCAGAAGATGGAACCCGTCGTGTGCAGGATGCGGATACCGACGATGGGCCAAAGGACATTCTCGCGTATCGAAAGTCATTCCAGATGGGCGATACCCGTATCGTAGTAATCGTGTCCGAGGATCTAGGCGCACTGAAACGCAGCCAGGCGGAATTACACGCTTGGACGGCCATCGTCTCTATCTTGCTGATTCTGCTCTTGGTCGTTGTAATCTGGTTCGGTATCAATCTATCCATGCGCCCCGTTGTCGAGCTAAGAGCCACGTTAAAGCGACTTCAGGATGGCAGAGTTTCACGGATTCATGTTCAGGCACCTGAAGAGTTTCGGCCACTGGTTCAGCAGCTCAACCAGTTGCTCGACTCGCTGGATCAACGCCTGGAGAGATCAAGGGATGCACTGGCAAACCTGTCTCACAGCGTGAAAACACCCATTGCGGCCGTTCGACAGACCCTTGAGGACGCCAGCCGCCCGCTCTCCAACGATCTCCGCCTTCAGATGACCGCGAGGCTCAATGACATCGACAAACAGCTTGAAGCGGAAATGCGACGCAGCCGTTTTGCCGGGCCACAGATTGGCAAAAGCGCCTACCCCCTTAAACAGGCCCGAGATCTACTTTGGATGCTGGGGCGGCTGTATCCGGAAAAATCGTTTGAACTGTCGAGCTCTCTACCTGAAGACGTTCGCTGGCCAGTAGAGGAGCACGACCTGAATGAAATTATGGGCAATCTTCTGGACAACGCAGGCAAATGGTCTGTACGCGGTGTTGAGCTGTCACTCGCTCAACACTCCGGAACTCTGCAGATCTGCGTTTCAGACGATGGGCCAGGCGTCGCTGAGACTGAAATCGGCAAGTTGGGCCAACGGGGATTGCGGCTGGATGAGCAAACTCCCGGCCATGGCCTTGGGCTAGCGATTGTTCGGGAAATTGTGGAACGCTATGGTGGAAGCCTCCATTTCTCAGGCGCCAAAGAACGCGGACTTTGCGTGACAGTCGACGTCCCCAGGGCTTCGAGTACGATCAGCTAAAACCGAATGCCTGGAGGCTGTAAATAAATCTCTGATCCTGGCTGGCCCACTCACCCAGATATCCAAAGCCCGGAGGTGTGCCAGAATCTTTCATAAGAGACTCACAAATAATCGCCGCAGGAATTGCCGTTGCCCAATAAAGATAAGGAGGCCAATTGATACCGAAAGCTTCAGCCCAGCAAATAGTAGAGGCTCAAGTGGTGACACTTGAACATGCGCTGATTAATAAGTCTCGTATCCAAGCATAGGCTAAACATTGACCCTATAGTTACTACAGGGTATTTAATAGCGTTATTTGAACGAGCACCGGAAACGTGAATATGAGTCGCGACTGTAATGAAGAGTGTGGCAGAGAAGAATTTGTCAAAGACAATAACTTTCGAAAATCCGCTATCACCACATTTGGCGCCCTTCTCAGCACCCATAAAGTATCCAAAATGGATTGTCCCTCGGAAAAACGAATGATTCGAATGGCGCTAACCGGCTTTGACAACATTCAGTCACTCACATTTGATTCATCGAGCCGAACGCTGAAATTTATTCCTCAAGGCGAAACCAAGCCCATTAACAGCAAACGGGAAACCCTGGGGCTGGGCGCTTCACGGAAGATGCCAACGAAACCGAGGAATTCTGCACTCTACGGATACAGCTGGCGATCAACGGCTTGAAATTCCTGGTCGAGATGACGATGGGCCCGATCGCCAAACACAATGAAGGCGGTACTTACATGAAAGACAGTTGGATATTTTCAGACAATGATGTCGCCAACAATCTTACGGTTATCCTTGCAGGGCTTCTTGTTGACTGGACTGGCTCCAACTACCCAGACCCGGTTATTGGCGGACTTGTGGAAGGCATTGAACTCAACGGTCCCAAGCGCATCCTCACACCACAAGGATAGTTCGATGCCCCACAAACTCACAAGCTGCGCAGCACAAGCCTTTCTAGGCCTTTCGGCGCTGGTAGCGCTGGCCGACCAGGTCATAAAGTGGCTCGTCCAGCAATCTATGGCCTATGGCCAGTCCATTGAGATCACCCCATTTTTTAACTGGGTGCATCTTTGGAATAAGGGCGCGGCCTTCAGTCTCTTTGCCGATAGTGGGGGGTGGCAACGCTACTTTTTTATTGCGATAGCCGTGATTGTCTCCGTTGTTCTGGTCAAATTTATCCGGGACAGCCGTCATCGAACTGAAGCCCTAGCTTACGCGATGTTACTGGGTGGAGCACTTGGGAATGTCATTGATCGAATGTTTCGAGGCTACGTGGTCGACTATCTCGATTTTCATTGGCAATCCTGGCATTGGCCTGCATTCAACCTTGCCGACATCTTCATAGTTATGGGAGTGGCCATGATTTTGATCGCGGGCTTCAGGGCCGAAAAAAGTGCCGAAAACAACACGGAAAATCGCCAGAATGGCTAGTTTTCGCGCAGTCGCCAATGCATAACCCTCTGAGTCAGGCTTAGCGAGTACTGCGACAACATTTAATTGAACAGCTACCGAACAAGGAGAATACCATGAGCCACGAACACGTTCATATGTCCCCCGAAACCAAGGATAAACGGGTTGCCGTAGCCATCTGGGCGAATGGGATCCTGACTATCGCCCAGATCGCGGGAGGAGTCTTTGCCGGCAGCCTGGCGCTGATCGCCGACGCTATACATAACTTTTCAGACATGGCATCGCTGGTTATCGCTTTTGCGGCCCGAAAAATTGCGCGTCGCCCGGCCGACTCCAAGATGACCTTTGGCTACGGGAGAATTGAGGTCGTTGCGGCACTCATAAACTACACCACCTTGATCATGATAGGTCTCTACCTGATCTACGAAGGTACCATGCGATTCATTGAGCCGACAGAAATCAAAGGGTGGTGGGTAATCTGGCTTGGCATTGTCGCACTGGTAGTAGACGCGTTGACCGCGCTGCTCACCTACTCGATGCAGAAAGGCAGCGTTAATATTCGTGCGTTGTTTTTGCATAACTTGTCTGATGCGTTCGCGTCAATCGCAGTCGTTGTAGGCGGAGCCCTGATTCTGCTCTACGACATGCGCTGGGTTGATCCCGCAATCACAATTGGTATCGCCAGCTATATTCTCTACTTGGGCCTGACGGAAATCGGCGGAACCATCCGAACACTCATGCTGGGAAGTCCTGTGGATATTGACACAGATTCGGTCATTGAGGCTGTATCAAACGTAGAAGGGGTTATCGACCTTCACCACGTCCATTTTTGGCAGATGGGTGAGCATGATGCCTCTCTCGACGCCCATGTGGTGGTCGAGACAAGCGCATGGAATGAACTTGAGAAAGTCAAAGACGGTATAAAACGGACCTTGGAAAACGAATTCAGCATAACTCATTCAACATTGGAGTTTGAACATCCTGATCACAGTCACAAAGACGCCCATACTTATGGCCATGGTTAACAGAGCTACTGAAAATGCGGCCGTGTGGCATGCAGACTGCAAATCGCCGGCATGCCAAAAGTGCACGAGCACCTCATGCGAAACATAATTGAACGCCATCAGGTCTGGGCCTACCTCATCGCTGTTGTCGTCGGCCTTTTCTTAGGCTGGAAGACTTCTCCCGGCGAGGTTGTGCCCGACTACCTGATCTGGGCACTACTGGGAGTTATGCTATACGCCACGTTTACGCAAACACCGGTGACTCACCTGTCAGATGTATTTCGGGACCGCCGGTTCGTGGGCGCCTTGCTCACCGGCAATTTCCTGGTAATGCCGACTATCACTGCCTTGCTGATATTGACGCTGCCGGATAATGGTGCGCTGAAGCTGGGCGTGCTTCTGGTGTTGCTGATGCCCTGTACAGACTGGTTTATCACCTTCACTCATCTGGGCAAAGGAGACAGCACCCAAGCGATTGCAGCAACGCCGGTTCTGCTGATTGCTCAACTGGCCCTTCTTCCAATTTACCTCTGGCTTTTCCTGGGCAATCAGTTCAACGTGAATCTCGAGCTTGGGGGACACCTCCTGCCGGCCTTTGTCGGGCTGATTATTGTCCCGCTTGTCCTGGCATTTCTGACTGAAAAATGGGCCGAAGACTACAGAAAAGCCACGAGGTTCATTCGCTTAATGGGCTTGATGCCAGCCCCTCTGCTAACCGTCGTACTTTTCATCATCTCAATGAGACAGGTCAGCCAGATCGACAGTGCCGGCCCACTCATCTGGCCCTTGATGATTCTGTTCCCGGCCTATTTGCTAGCTGCGGCTCTGGTTGGAAAGGCTCTGCGCCGGGTCTTTCGATTACCGGTAGCAACCGGTCGCACCGTCATCTTCAGTCTGGGAACACGCAACTCCTTCGTGGTTTTACCTTTGGCGCTGTCAATGCCAGAGGCCTGGGCTGCGGCTGTTGTGGTGATTGTCGTCCAGTCTTTGGTAGAACTGTTTGGAATGATGCTTTATCTGCGATGGGTGCCTAGTCGGCTGCTACCGAACACCTGAAAAGTCTGAAACTCTTTGAACTCATCTAAAATTGACGACATCATTCAGCAGGATGCTGCGGCATGTTAAAGCGGTAGGAATTTTCGGTACGCCGACATTGGGGCCTACGGAACTGTACGACCTGGTGACGCCCAAGGTAGAGTCACCGAAATAACAATACCCGAACCGGCAACGCTATGTCACTGCTTGACTACCTTTTACCCTATGATTTCTCGCCGCTGACCGTGCTGAGCTACATGCTCGTTATGGGGTTTTATGGCATCGGACTGCTTCGGATGCCGGATCAGGATCGGCCTGGCGCGCTGCGGATCTTTGCGTTCACCTTGGGTGTAATCATTTGCTATGCGGTGATGCAGACGCGCTTCGATTACTACGCGCAATACATGTTCTTCGTCCATCGGGGCCAGCACCTCATTCTTCATCACATCGGGCCTATCCTGATCGCGCTTTCCAATCCCTTGCCGGTCATGCGGTTCTGGTTTGAAAAGATAAGCCCAGGCTGGAGGCGAACGCTCCGGCCTCTGGGTTGCGTTTATCAGATTCTGCAACAGCCCTTCATCGCCCTTTTCCTGTTTGTTGGGCTCATTTATTTCTGGCTGTGGCCATCGATCCATTTCGACGCCATGCTCAGCCGGGATCTGTACTGGGTCATGAACTGGAGCATGTTGCTAGATGGCCTGCTGTTCTGGTGGTTGATATTTGATCCAAGACCGCCAGCGATCACCTCGTCGCTGGGATATGGCAGACGCATGTTGGTTCTGGCTGCCGCAGGTGTGCTTCAGATGTTTCTTGGTGCGTGGATCGTGTTCTCACGTGACATGGTCTACGACGTTTACGAAGTCTGCGGCAGGGCCTGGCCGCTGGACCCCGAGGTCGACCAACTTTTAGGCGGTATGCTGACCTATATCCCTCCGGCCATGATGAGCATCCTAGGCATTCTTCTAATGCTCCGGCGAGCCATGCATCAGGACGGAAAATACACGAATCATTCAAAAACTCTTGAGGAAACTGCTTCATGAAAGCCTATTTCTGGCGATCCCACACCAAAACCATACCAGCGGCCTTAACGCTGACAGCGGCCCTATTGCTGACTGGTTGCCTTGGTAACGATGAGGAAGACTGGAATGGCAAAAACATCAGTAGCCTGATGCCTGAGCTGGAATTCGACCTGATCAACAGCCCGGGCGATCCAGTATCTAACAATGATTACAGTGGCCGCGTAAGAATGCTGTTTTTAGGGTTTACCTCGCGCCCCGATGTGTGTCCGACGACTCTGCAAAACTCAATCTGGTAACCAGCGGCCTGTCCCCAGAACTTCAAGCAAGAGGACATGCTCACTTTGTTCGTAAGTGTCGACCCACAACGTGACACGCCTGAGCGTGTGCGCAAATTCGACATGATATGGTTTCTCTCGTCCAAGAGGATTTCTGATTGAATGAATTTTCTCAGCATTTTGTTAGTTCCAGAATTTAATGTAGCCCTTTGTTATGGGAGCAATTCGGCGGATCAATAGATGGCCACAGATTTGACGCAAGGATCAACGCAGCTAGTGCGGCTGTTATCAGAACTAACAATGTAGTCGTCATTCCGGCTGTTGATCCTAGCCAGCCAGCAAGCGGGTACGAGAACAGCCACCCGGCATGCGACAAAGAGAATTGAGCTGAAAATAGCGCTAGACGGTCTTCAGCGTGAGAAGAGCATGTTAAAACGCGACCAATGGGGGTTTGGGGGTTTGAGCGGTCAAGAAGCCGATACCCAGCAGTGCCTACACCGGTAGAAGCCACGCCAGAGAATCCACAGGGAGAGCAAGAACCAATCCTATAATAAAAATTCCACCTCCACTCAGCATCACCCTTCTCTCCTGCCAACGTTTTAGAAGACCGGGTAAAGCCAGTGCAGCCAGCATGGACCCACCACCAAAAACTGCAAACGCCATGGCCGTATGCTGTTCAGTCAGGCCAAATTGGCCCTGCACAAGCACAACCGTGTTTACGATCACCATCGCCCCAGCAAAACTGACGACCAGGTTCAAAGCTATCACAACACGCAAACGCGAAGTTGCTCTGAAAATCTTGAAACCGGTTTTCGCTTGATCATACACGCCTCGCCGCTCATGAGTTTTGGTGAAAGACGGCAAACCAATGGAGACCACCAGCAAAGCCGATGCGATAAAACCGACCACCGCTCCCGAGAACAGTGCTTGCCAACTGGTCGAAAGCAAATCAGGGCAGCAAGTGCCGGGCTGATGAGATTCTCCAAGTCGTAAGCCAATCGTGAGAGCGAGAGAGCTTTCGTGTAATCGTCCTCATCCGGGAGTGTTTCCGGGATGATGGACTGGAACATTGGCGTAAAAGCAGCCGATGCGGACTGAAGCACAGCGATTAACATATATACTTCCCAGACTTCCGCAACGAACGGCAAAACCAGGGCTGTTGAGGCTCGGATCAAGTCTAGAGAAACCAGCAGAACACGGCGAGGCAAATTCTCTGCAAGCGCTGAAGCAAGGGGGGGGTTACTAGGATATAAGCGACCATTTTTATGGCCATCGCTGTGCCTAACACCTGACCTGCCTGCTCTCTGGCCAAGTCGAACGCCAACAAGCTCAGAGCCACCGTCGCCAGTCCCGTACCCAACAAAGCAACGACTTGGGCCAGGAACAAATGGCGATAGGTTCGGTGTTTAAGAATCTCAAGCATTGTTCAACCGGTGACCTGATGAGTGCTTGGCGGTTGTAGTGACCACCTGTCTTCAGTAGCATCTTGATGCTATCCCCCCAGGGGGGATAGCATCAAGCGAATATTGGCTTTCCAAACTTACCATTACCTTGCGTGGAAACTGCTATGCATCACGAACGACTCGACCATTGGCAACACAATCACGTCTTTGGTCAGGATCAGAAACGCTCGGGCGAAACCCGAACACTCATTGTGGTGGGCCTTACACTGGCGATGATGGTCTGGGAAATCCTTGCCGGGATCGTTTATGGCTCAATGGCTTTGCTGGCCGATGGCCTGCACATGGGTTCGCACGCGGTGGCTCTGGGTATTGCCGCCTTCGCCTATGCGTACGCCAGGAAAAACGCAGGCAACGCCCGATTCTCTTTCGGTACGGGGAAGGTCAATGCGCTGGGCGGTTTTACCGGCGCGATTCTGCTGGCCGTCTTTGCGCTTTACATGGTTATCGAGAGCGTCGGGCGGTTTATCCAGCCCGTCCCCATTTCCTTTGACGGTGCCATTTTTGTGGCGATTATTGGCTTGGTGGTCAATGGGGTGTCAGCGTGGATACTGGGGGATGCAGGCCATGGTCACAGTCACGTGCATGATCACGGGCACCACCATCATCACCATGACCACAACCGCCGGGCCGCTTACCTGCATGTGCTTGCCGATGCGCTGACCTCTGTCCTGGCCATCGTTGCCCTTCTGGCGGGTAAATATGCAGGGTGGAACTGGATGGACCCGATGATGGGGATTATCGGTGCGATTCTGGTAACCCGTTGGTCCTGGCATCTGCTGAAAGACACCTCAAAGGTCCTTCTCGACGAGCAACATCAGGACATGGAGGAAACTGTCAAACAGGCCATCGAAGACGACGATGCCAAAGTCAGTGATTTGCATGTGTGGGCAATCGGCCCAAACATTCATGCGGCTATTGTCTCAGTCGTCTCGCATCAGCCTGAGTCGCCAACGGTCTATAAGGAGCGCATTCAGGCACGCTGCCAGTCCCTGGTCCACGTAACGGTGGAGCCTCTTCGCTGTGATTAACGGGGATAGCGCAGATCTGAGAGTAACGAGATCAAAGATACCGGGCGATTGCCTTGAATTCATCGACACGCCGCTGCTGCTCCGGCTCCAGCGGCCCGATGGAATCGTCCAGACAATGCTCAATGTGGTCCTGCACCAATACGCGCTTGGCTTGTTGAATGGCCTTTTCCACGGCGTGAAGCTGTTGAGCCAGTTCCAGGCAGGGTTTTCCCTGATCAATCATGCCAATCACGCTTTCAAGATGGCCGTTAGCCCTCTTCAGGCGTTTGATAATATTCGGGTGAGATTGATGCGTGTGATCATTTACCATGTTTAATTCCTATCCCCCATGGGGGGATGTTATCCTCTATCTTCCTTGAAATCCAACCACAGACTCGACGTATTAGATTGATGATTTCGGCCATCCACCAGAGAAAACTGCTTCCGACGCTCGTCATACTGTTCGCATTGGCGGGCCTGTCACTGTCGGTGATTGGCGAGTCGTTCTCTCACGGTGTGGCTGAGGTGGCAGGCGATTGGGAATCACAGCCTGACAGCCACCCAGGCAGTCTTGGTGGACATGGACACACCCACGATTTTGACGAAGAGCCAGAGGTGGCGTCACTTCATCATGATGCGGGCAATCATACCCACGAGACGGTGGACCAGCTCAGGGTTCCGTTTGTTTTCCAAGACCTGACCGTCCTGCGGCAGCCCGTGCCCTTTGCCGGAGGCTCTCCTCGCAGTTTGCGCTATCGGCTTGAACGCCCTCCAAAAGCCTCCCTTCCCGTTTGACCCTTGCCGCTTAAGCGGCCCGAGAAAACAAATTCGATTGGAGTCTTTATGTTGTCAAGCTTGCTTGGCGGTTGCCGTGGTGTGTCCTCAACGGACACCGGCAGTCGTCTGTTCTGGATATTTCTGACACTGGGCTTGCTGGGTATGAGTACCGATGTGCTCGCCCACGCAGTCGCTCAGGGTGACAAGGGTTACATCCAGGAAATTACCGGAATAAACCTTATTTCGTTCATCTATCTGGGGGCCAAGCACATGGTCACCGGCTATGACCACCTGCTGTTCTTGCTGGGTGTCATTTTCTTCCTCTACCAGATGAAGCACATCGCGATCTACGTGAGTCTGTTTGCCCTTGGGCATTCTACGACCATGCTGCTTGGGGTGTACTTTAACGTGGGCATCAATAGCTACATCATTGATGCGATTATCGGTCTGTCCATCGTGTACAAGGCACTGGACAACATTGGTGCCTACCAGCGCTGGTTTGGCGTCCAGCCCAATACCAAGGCCGCCACGCTGATTTTCGGGTTCTTCCACGGTTTCGGCCTCTCCACGAAGATCATCGAATATGACATCTCGCCGGACGGCCTGATTCCGAACCTCCTCGCCTTCAATGTGGGCGTGGAAATAGGACAGCTCATCGCCTTGGCCATGATCCTGATCGCAATCAGCTTCTGGCGCAAAACCGACAGCTTTTTCCGCCACGCCTACACCGCCAACGTGACCATGATGAGCGCAGGCTTCCTGCTCTTCGGCTATCAACTCACCGGTTACTTTGTCGCTTAATTCAGGAGATTCGTTATGTACAACACCGATATACCTAATCGTGAAGAACTACCCAGCACCGCCAAGTTGATTCGATCAACAATCATTGCTGCCACTGTGGCGCTGGTTCTGTTGGTTACCGTGGTCATGCCCGCCGAGTACGCCCTGGACCCAACCGGCGCAGGTCGCCTCCTGGGCCTGACTGAAATGGGTGAAATCAAAGAACAGCTCGCTGAGGAAGCGGCTGCGGACGAAGCTGCCCAGATGGTTTCCGTGCAGCCTCCAGCGGAACAAAAAGCAGCAGAAGCTGCCAAACCTGTTCAGGAAACAGCATCGGCTCCCAAGCCTGAGTTCGTGCCTGTCGAGAAAGAGCCTGCATCAGAGCCGATACCTGCAGAGTCGCAGTGGCAAGATGAAGTGCGCGTGGTTCTCACACCGGGAGAAGGCACAGAGTTCAAACTCACCATGGAGGAAGGTGCTACAGCCCGGTTCTCCTGGGTGTCTGAGGGTGGCCCTATCAACTTCGATACCCATGGTGATGGAGGCGGCCAGTCAATTTCTTACGAGAAAGGCCGGGGCGTGCCGGAAGACGAGGGCGAGCTGGAAGCGGCCTTTACCGGCAACCATGGCTGGTTCTTCAGGAACCGGAATGACAACGAAATTACTTTAGTGCTTCGCACCGGCGGGGATTATGCACAGCTGAAAAAAATGCTGTAATAGAGTTCGTTCGCAAAAGGCTGGCAGGATGCCAGTCTTTTGTACTTCATAGACGACTTAGAATGCCACCAGTGAACCTCCTAACAATTTAGTTGCTCCTTGCATATGTGTACTTACTGCCACACCTCTTTGGAACCGTTCCCGCGTAAAGAAAACATTTGTGGTGTATAAATGGGGGCATACATAAATCAAACAATAATTATTTTAATAGAAAAACAAATAGTTGTGATTTTTTGAGCCCTGCCGTGGGCACCAACCACTCCTCCCCAAGATCCGCAGAAAGCCCAGAGAGCAGGCCAAGAACCGCATTATATCGTGCTCCTTTCAATACAAATTCCAAAACCCTTAAGCAACTTGAGTCCATCAAAGCCTGGTGCTCGAAACGTTGGACGGGCCCCTAAGTCCGGCCCGTCGGCTTCGATTCAGGGCCGCTCACTGCCCATCATTTCCGGCAGTTCGCTCGGTCGCGGCGCACCCTGCTTCATTTGCACGTTCCCATTGCCGTCACGGAAGTAGGTGCTTGGGGTTGCGCTCAGGCCCAGGCTTCTCATCAACTGGTTATTGGCCCGTACCCGATCGGCGTTGGCGCTGACCAGCTGGCGGTTTACCTCTATGCCGCCATTGCTATAACTGTCCTGGTTCTCGGTGAGCGCCTCGCTTGGCTTTTTGGCCCCGACAATGGTAGCGGCCTTGGGTAGGCTGTCCTCACGCAGGATACCCACCATGATGTGGCGCAACTGCACTCGGCCCGCCTCTACCCAGGGCTCCGCCGCCTGACGGAAACGGTGGCAGAACGGGCAGTTGGGGTCAGTAAAAGTGTAGACGATCACCGGTGCGTCCGGATCACCATCCATTACCCAATCAGCATCTTCCAACTGAGCCCAGGCCTTTTCGTTCTGGGGCCCTTGCACCAGTTCCTGAATTTTCGGTTCGGTCAGGTTCTCTCCCTCTGCGGTCAGCATCGGCCCCACCACCACGTGCTCCTTGTCGGAAGTCAGGTAGAAGGCCACCGAACGACCCTGCATGTTGCCCACGTAACCGGTCATCCCACCGGGGGCGTCAAAACTGCCATCGATCGACACGCCACGATCGATCAATTGCTGCACTGCCGCCGGATAGTCCTCGGCAAGTACTGGCAGGCTCAAGCCCAGCAGGGATGCGCTGATCAGCGCGGGTTTGACTATGGCATTCATCCGCTTCATAAAAGTCTCCAGTCACTATCAGTCAAAGCGTTCAAGGTTGTGGGCCAGTGAGGCGCCCGACAGTTCGCCCAGATGGGCGTCCAGTTGCCGGCCCTGGGCGTCATAAAACAGGGTGGTGGGTAACGCCTGGCTGCCGGTGGTCCGCCCCATCGTGGCCGAGGTGTCTGTCAGCACATTATCCAGCGACAACTCGTGCTGATTGAGAAACTGCTGGATGGCTTCCCGCTGCTCGCCTTGATTAACAAAGACAAAGGTGATGTCCGGGTTGTCTTCCTGTGCTTTCTGAAGCACCGGCATTTCTCGGATGCAGGGCGGGCACCAACTGGCCCATAGGTTAACCACCATGGGCTTGCCATCGGCGACGTCGGCCAGACTGGTCGGCCGGTTATCCAGGTGCGCCAGCGCCACGTCCGGCACCGCCCGGGCCTGGGTTTCCATCAGGTTCACCAGCAATGACACCGCGCCCCATGTAAGCATGCCGGCTGCCGCGGCACTACCCAGGGCACACCGGACTGGCGGATAACGCCAGAGTTTCCAGGCCAGCATGGCAAGGGCCCCGACGATACCAGCCAGCACTTCGAAGCCACCGTCGCGAATATCGATGATACCCAGCAGATCTTCCCGGTAATGCTCGAAATACCGGATAACAAACCCGATTCTCGCCGCAACCATTGCCGCCAGGAAGATGTCCGTCAGGTGGCTGGCAATGGGAATACGCTCCTTGCGCCCCATAATCGCCCCAACAATCAAGGCAATCACGAAAGCGCCCAATAACAGCGCTTGCCCCAGTGACAATGCCAGAGGTCCGATATTAACGCTCAACATGCAGCCTCCTTCAGGATTGGCGGGCCTGGTCCAGGCGGTTCAAGAAGACTTCGGCGGACACCTCACCGGTGGTACGCTGAGAGCGATACTCGGTGCCGTCCGGTCCGATGATCAGAATGGTTGGTGGGCCAATGACCCGCAAATGCTGCATCAGTTCCCGGTCCTGCGCATCGTTGGCGGTGACATCGGCCCGCAACAACTGCATATCCGACAGTTCGGCAATCACGGTTTCATCGCCGAACACCTCTTCCTCAATGACCTTGCAGGACACACACCAGTCCGCATAGAAATCCACCAGGGTCCACTGGCCTTGGCTGCCGGCCCTCGCGACGGCCTGGTCCAGGTCGGCCACGGATTTGAAATCGTCGAACTGGGCGTGCTGCGGTGTAGACATAGCATTGGCTGTGCCCGCCATCGCCAGGCCGTTCAGGGGTTGCCAGATCTGGCTGCCACCGGCGGCGGCACCAATCATCATCAGTGCGCCCCAGAGCGTGACCACCGCCCCGGCACTGCTGGTCAGTGTGCGCAGTGGCATACTGCGGGAAACCGCCCGGGCAATGTGCCAGAGCGACAGCCCCAGCGCGATGGTGAGCGCCCCCCACAGGCCCAGCACCACGGCGTTGTCCAGAATGCGCTCCAGGAAGTACACGGTGGCACCCAGCAGAATGAAGCCGAACACCGCTTTGACAACGTCCATCCAGGCCCCGGGCTTGGGCAGCAGGCCGGCCCCAAAGGTAGCCAGTGCGATCAGCGGCGTGCCCATGCCCAGTCCCAGCGCCAGCAACGCCAAGCCACCGAGGGTGGCATCACCGGTGTCGGCGATGTAGATCAGTGCGCCGGCCAGCGGGGCGGTCATGCACGGGCTGGCCAGCAGGGCCGCCACCACACCCATGCCGGCGGCACTGGCCAAGCTGCCACCCTGCTGATTATTGCTGAGCCGTCCCAGGCGGTCGCGAATAAAACCGGGCAACTGCAACTCGTACAGACCAAACATCGACAGCGCCAGCACAACGAAGACCACGGCAATGGAAATAATGAACACCGGCGCCTGCAACATGGCCTGCAGGTTGGCGCCAGCCAGGGCGGCCGCCACGCCAAGCAGAGAGTAGGTGATGGCCATGGTAACCACGTACACGCCGGACAGTGTAAAAGCCCACCCTCGGCCGGCCTCGTTGCTGACGATAACGGTGGACAGGATCGGAATCATCGGCAACACACAAGGCGTGAACACCAGCAGCAGCCCCAGGCCGAAAAACACCATCAGGTTCCAGAACAGGCCGCTGGAGGCCAGTTGCCGGGTCAAAGACTCATCTTCCGCCAGTTCATTGCCGCTGTTTGCCGCCGGGGCGGCACTGGTGTTTCCGCTACCCGATGCTGCCGATGCAGTTTCGGTGTCGACCGTCGACACCGGATTACCGTTGAAATCAACCGTGGCCGACTGCGGTGGGTAACACAACCCAGCTTTGGCACACCCCTGCCAGGTCAGTTTAAGGGCGCCGGCCTCACCGGTATTAACCAGCAAGTCTACGCTGTTATAGAACACCTCGGATTCACCAAAGAATTCATCATGAATCATAGTGCCAGACGGGTACTGAATTTCACCCAGGGCACCATCCGCCCCTTCGATGGTCATACGCTTTTTGTAGAGATAGTAGTCCGGTGCTATGTCCCAGCTCAGAGTCAGGGTGCCATCACCGTTGTCTTCCACCTGGTACTGGAACGCCTCCTGCACCGGCACAAAATCATTGCTGCCGCCGACCAAAGACTGGCTGGCCACCGGCCAGCTGGTTGCTAATGCGATCAGAGTGGATAAGATCGGTACCCAGAGTCGTAATGCTCGCACACGCTGCTCCTGTTGGTTCTGGTAAACATCTACGGATTCAGTTCGCGCAGTCTGTGGCGGGTGGATTAACACAGCATTAACGGCGCCCTAAGCGAAATCACTGTCCAGAGGAAACCCGTTCACGTGCACGTATTACTGGTAGAAGACGACGATCTGGTGGCCTCAGGCCTGGAAGCCGGATTGACGCTGCATCACTGTACCGTCGATCGGGTACGCACTACCCGCGAGGCCCGCGCGGCCATTTCGCAGTTCGGCTGTGACGTGGTGATTCTGGACCTGGGCCTGCCTGATGGCGATGGCGTGGGCCTGCTTGACCACTGGCGTCAACAGGGTGTGGCCACCCCGGTACTGATTCTGACCGCCCGGGATGCAGTGCCGGATCGGGTCCGCGGCCTGGAAGCCGGTGCCGACGATTATGTTCTTAAACCCTTCGAACTGGACGAACTCGTCGCCCGGCTCAATGCCCTGGTACGCAGGGCCGCCGGCCGGGCGGTGTCAGAAGTGTGCCACGGGGAGTTGAAAGTACAGCCGGATTTCGGCCAGGTGTTCCTGCACGGTAACCCGGTAACTCTGTCGCGCCGGGAGCTGGCGCTGTTGGAAAAGCTGATCAACGCCCGTGGTGCTGTGCTGAGTGAAGACCAGCTCAAGGATGGCCTGTACGGCATGGACACCAGCGTTGAAAGCAACGCCCTGAACGTGCACATTTATCACCTGCGCCGCAAACTCTACCGGTACGTAGTGGTCACTGAACGCGGGCTCGGCTATCGACTGGGACCACCGCCGGAATCTTCCGGAGCCAACTCATGAGCTTGCAAAGCCGACTGATCTGGTCTTTGGGCAGCGCCTTTCTGGCGCTCTGGCTGTCCGTGGCCGCGATGATGTATCTGCACCTGGATCAGCAGGTGTCCCATACTCTGGACCAGCGCCTGGCTTCTTCCGCCACTATGGTGGCGGGGCTGATCGCCCGCCAGCCAGAAATGCTGATTTCCCGACAAAGCAACCCGCTGCTGGTTCACCCGGACGCCGAAGGCGTCGCCTGCCAGATTCGCTCTGCATCAGGCGAAGTGTTACTGCAAACCAGTGGTTCCCACTCCCAGTTTTCCGAGGCAACGCGACCAGGCTTCAGCACCCGAAAAATCGGCGACCAGCAGTGGCGATTGTACACCCTGGAGCAGAATGGCACTCTCATCACCACCGCCGACCGGATGTCGGAGCGAGTTGCCTTGGCCAACAGCATTATTCTGGTGATGGTCGTCCCATTCACCCTAGCCCTGCTGGGCGGGCTGGCGGTGCTCTGGTGGGGCGTGCGTGGCGGCCTACGCCCCTTGCAGGGGCTACAGGACCAACTACGCCGACGCACTCCGGAAAACCTCGACCCGGTGCAGCTTCGACGGGCGCCGGCCGAACTCACTCCTGTGGTAGAAACACTCAACGGCCTGTTCTCCCGGGTGGCCAGCACCATGGCTTGGGAGCAACGCTTTGCCAACAGTGCCGCCCATGAATTCCGCACGCCGCTGACAGGCATCAAAACGCACCTGCAGGTGGCGCAACGGGTGTCCGGCGAACGCCAGCTATTGGCGTTGACCAATGCCGAAAAAGGCGTGGCCCGCCTGCAGTCGGTAACTGAACAGCTATTGATGCTCTCGCGCATGGAGCGCCAAGGCTTTACCGGAGGTAACGGTTGCCCGGTTAGCGAGATGATCGACGGCGCACTGGAAGATCTACCCCAGCGAGAGCGGATTCAGCTACCAGCCCCCTACCCCGAGGCCCAACTGGCGGTACCCAAGGCGCTGGCGGTGGTGGCTTTGCGCAATCTGCTGGAGAATGCCCTGAAATACTCCAGCGGGCCCTGCAAGCTGCAACTGCAAGCAAACACGGACGGCAGCGGCCAACGCCAAATGCGCGTGATGGTTCGGGACCAAGGCCCGGACAGCAATTCCGCGGCCGGGCGTGCCGGCCCGGAAAGCCACGGCCTAGGTCTCGCCATCGTGGAAATGGTGGTCACCCAGTTCGGCGGTGCGCTGATCTCTGAGCATAACGCCGCCAATGGGATGGACTGGCAGTTACAACTGCCGCTACAGGTGAGTTTGACAAATTCTTGATACTTTCAAGACCTGTCCCTGACGCAAACGTTTCTATCCTGCGACCGCTTTTTTGCCTGATATTTTTCTTCATTGCCTGCGGTGGTGGAAATACCCAGCCCAATATTGGTCACAAGGTAGTAATCCGAGACATTTGATGGCCCACTTTGTGCTTACCCCTCCCCTAGACACCAAAACCGTCAACATTTCCCCATTGGCCATGGGAGGGGACCAACGCCATGTCGCTACTCACATCGCTGATCAAAGCCAGCACCCAGTTCCAGCAGGCCATGGAGAAGAAACAGCCGGCAGCATCGGGCAATGCGTCGCCAAAGCCCACAGCACCAGAGGTGCCGGTCTCTGCAACCGATGACCGGTTTACCCTGTCGGAGCGGGGGAGCTTCGAAACCGGCCGCCCCAAATCCACTCGCTTGCAGATGGCGGAATACAAACAAACCGTCGGGCAGGACCTTGCCTATATGCGGGAAACACTGCGGCACAAACTTGCCGAGTACAAACTGAGCCCTGCAACCAGCGTGGAAGTCTCAAAGAACGACGACGGCAAGATCAGCGTTGGCGGTGGTATACCGGAGGAATCCCGCAACCGTATCGAGCAGGACCTGAACAACAGCAAGCCATTCGGGGAGGCGTTTAGCCGGCTCAGCGCCAGCGAACCCACCCTGCACTTTGTGGACAACGCGCTGAAGCTGAACAAGGCCTACGGCGTGAACAATTCACTGCTGGACACCCTGGTCAGCGATAACCAGCAATTTAATGGCCTGCAGGACCTGGCGCACCGATACGACAGCCTGCGCAGAACCATAAATACCGATCAGGCCACCAACTACGCAGACCGCAAAAATTTCGCCCTGAGCCTGAACACCCGGGCCTGATTCCGTTAAATCCGGAAGGGCTCGGGATCTCCTTTACCGACGCGAGTTACCTCAGGCGCATCTCCTGTCATGTTCACCACGGTGGTCGCCTCCAGGCCGCAGAAACCACCATCGATGATCAGATCCAGCTCGTGCTCCAGAGTTTCCCGGATGTCATAAGGATCCGTCATCGGGTCCTCGTCACCCGGCAATATCAGCGTGCTGCTCATGATGGGTTCGCCCAGTTCCGCCAACAGCGCCTGCACAATGGCGTTGTCCGGCACCCGCATGCCAATGGTCTTGCGTTTGGGGTGCAGCAGGCGGCGCGGTACTTCACTGGTGGCGTCCAGAATGAATGTGTAAGCCCCCGGCGTGAAGTTCTTGAGTAGCCGATACTGGGTGTTATCAACCTTCGCGAACACGCCGATGTCCGACAGGTCCCGACACATCAGGGTGAAGTTGTGCTTGTCATCCAGGCGGCGAATCCGCTTGATCCGGTCCGCTGCCTGCTTGTCACCGAGGTGGCAACCAATGGCGTAGGCGGAATCCGTCGGGTACACAATAACGCCCCCCTTGCGGAGAATATCCACAGCCTGGTTGATCAGTCGTTTCTGGGGCGTTTCCGGGTGAATCTGGAAGAACTGGCTCACTGGCCACCTCCGGATGCAAAGGCCGGATCGTTCTTGGAGCCGCCCATGCAATTGGGAGAATCGG
>Ga0189286_100241_pt1 | contig 22425 bp, 20 predicted proteins | sample UW69minimetaG_FD_130330 | JGI IMG/M metagenome (GOLD analysis project Ga0189286, IMG submission 130330) | Marine microbial communities from the Costa Rica Dome - UW69 mini metaG | ecosystem: Environmental > Aquatic > Marine > Oceanic > Photic zone | place: Costa Rica: the Eastern Pacific...
AAGGATGGTGACGGTTCTGGTGGTGGCGGTTCTCGCGGTGGTTCAGGCTCTGTTCCCCGCGTAACGCCGGGGGCCTAAGCCATGCAGGAGTTCTTTACAAGCTGGGGCAGCTGGACCTGGTTGATCCTGGCTGTTGGTCTGGCTGCACTGGAAATGGTGGTTCCAGGGATCTTGCTGATCTGGCTTGCAGGCGCTGCGCTTGTCGTTGCCCTGGTCGATCTTCTCTTGCCGCTTAGTTGGCAGGCGGAAGTGGCCTTGTTCGCCGTTCTATCGGTTCTCTTTGCCTATGCGGGCTATCGCTGGTCGAACCAACCGGATCAGCGGATATCTGACAAACCCAACCTCAATATGCGTGGCCAGACCTATGTGGGTCGCACCTTCGTCGTTGCTGAGGCGATTCAAAATGGGCGTGGCAAAGTGAAGGTTGGGGACACGCTTTGGGTGGTCTCGGGATCTGACGCAGATGTTGGCGCGTCGGTTCGAGTAACTGACGTTGATGGGGCTATGCTGGTTGTTGAGCCTGCCTGACCTTTATTCAACCGCTTAAAGTTAAAAAAAAGCCCGGCGCGTGCGCCGGGCTTTCTCATTTGTGGTGTCTGACTTTGTCCTTAGGCAGCGCGGATGCTCTCCAGGAAGCTTCGTACTTCGCCGTCGAGGTTTTCTGTGTAGCTGCTCAATGACTGGAAGTTTTGCACCAGATTTTTCGCAGCTTCGCTGGTTTCCGTGATGCCGGTCTGGATACCCCCAGCGTGGCGCGTCATCTCCTCTGCACCCTCGGCTGCGAGCTGCGTCGCCCGGGTGATTTCGGCGGTTGCTGCTGACTGCTCTTCGATTGCCGCGGCGATGGCGCCACTTACAGTGCGCATCTCGTCGATGCGTTCGCGGATCGCGGAAATGGAACTTACAGTGCCATTCGTTGCCGCCTGAATTGAGTTGATCTGCGATGTGATCTCTTCAGTTGCTTTGGCGGTTTGGCTCGCAAGACTCTTAACCTCTGAAGCCACAACGGCAAAACCTTTACCTGCATCACCAGCACGGGCTGCTTCGATTGTCGCGTTCAGTGCCAGGAGATTTGTCTGCTCGGCAATATCTGTGATGAGACTGATAATCTCGCCGATCTTGTTTGCCGTTGTCGCCAATTCTTGAACCCGGCTGTCTGCTTCTTCTGCGTCCCCGACGGCTGATTCTGCTACATCTGTGGAATGACCAACCTGCGTCGCAATCTCGCGAATAGAGGCAGACATTTCTTCAGCTGCTGACGCAACCACTGTGACATTCTCAGATGCCGCCGTGGAAGACTGTGCTGCCGCGCCGCTCTTCTCAGCCGCACCTGTTGCTGTATCGCTCATGATGCCTGCAACATTTGCCATGGCAGATGTTTCTTTGGTGACGGATGCCACAAGGTCGCCGACTGTTTCTTCAAATCGGGTCGCAACCTGGCTCATTGCCTCGGCACGTTCAACTTCGCTTTTCTGCTGAAGTTTTTCAGCCTCTGCAGACAGAAGCTCTGTTTGCGCGAGGGCTTCCTCCGCTTTTTCAAGCGATGCGTCAGCGCTTTCAAAAGCATCGCGCATCTGTTTTACAGCCACGACCAGAACGGTCGTCTCAATGACAATAACAGCTGCATGAACAAGTACGCGGCTGAAGTCAGCGCCGCCTGCCCACAGAAACTCTGGGACGAGAAAGCTTAGACCAACGTGATGAACAGCAACCACACCCGCAGCTGCCAGCAAGGCTCTAAAATCGACAAAAACAATAAGAGTTGCCAATGATGCCATGAAGTAGAGATGTGCATCGATCTGCAAAGCGGTGCCCTGAAGCTGATATACGCTCAGCATTGCCATGATCATCAAGGAGACGGCGAAAGCATTTCTCATCATTGGCGAGTTGCCGACTGTTTTCCAGAAAGCCGTGGTGGCACCAGCAAACAGGATTGCGGCCGCCGGGGCGATGAGCCAACCATTACCGCTCCAGATTCCGAGGGCTGCGATTACCGGCACATGCGCCCAAAGGTAGGGGAGCATGTAAGGGTATGATTTTTCCCGAATTTTGTCTGTCGTTTTCATTTTCTCATCCCGGTTTAAGAGTTTTCTGTCTTTGTTTTCTGGCCTCTGGTCCACCCACCAGCCGTGCAGAGTTCTGGCGGCGTGGCTGACAGGATGAGCCATGCACCGACATCTCTGAGTGATTGTGTTTTGGTCTCTTCGCCGAGACGTGCAGTGATCACGTTACCGGCGAAGCCCACGTTTAAAACCGAAGCGCCGGCGTCGTTCACGCGGGCGGCTGCTTCGTCGAATGAAATATGAGGGGCAAAGACCGCTGTTACGTCGCGATCTGTTGGGGCTGGGAGTAGTTGCAGGAGGCCGACTACACCTAGACCACACAGTGCCATAGTGCTTGGAATCAGAATGCTTCCACGCGCATGCTCTTGTGCTGTCCTATGTCCCGTCTGTCCCGCCACCCAGATATCCCCTCTTTCTGGTTAGCGTTATTTGTAGGGACGAAGTGCTAATAAAATGTTCGTTCGAGAGGAGAATCAACGCTTTAGATTGAAGGGCTTGGTCAATTCAAGCCTTAAGGATTATGAGTTGAAATCCTTAGACGCTGCCTGAGCAGTTTGGAAATTGCTTGAGAGTTGGCTTTGGTCTGCATCGGCATAGCTTACAGCCCTGTGAAGCGCATTTGCCGTCGCATTGACCGCCTCTTTGACCATCCGGACCGCAGGTGCCGGCATGGCTGCTGCCGCGCGTGCTAATTCAAGTGCAGCTTCTACGACCTTTCCATCATCTGCAATCTCTTCAATGAGGCCCCAGTCAAGGGCGTGCTCGGCGCTCATGCGTTCGCAGAGGATGCAGATGCGTTTGGCGCGGGCGGGCCCAACCAGGGTGATGAGACGGGGCAATGCACCCCATTGCAGATTGATGCCGATCTTCACTTCGGGAACATAGAGAAAGGCGTCACGTCCCATAACACGCCAATCAAGGGAAATCGGCAGCGCGACGCCTGCACCGACAGCCATACGTTCAATGGCGGCAATAGTGATCTGAGGCATATCTTCCCAGGCCTGGCAGAGCCGTACCCCGGCATAGTATGTGCGACGTAGTTCCAGATCGGACTGGGTGCCGGTGAAACGCTGCTGGCGCTCTTTCAGGTCAATTCCTGCGGAGAAAGCTTTGTCCGTTCCAGTGAGAACAACCGCTTGGGTTTCCAGATCGTCCTGAAATTGCCGGGCAATATCCGTCAGGTCTGAGATAGCTTGGTCATTGAAGGCGTTGAGATTGCCCCCGCGGTCAAAACGGACCAGGGCAACAGGCCCTTGTTTCTCGACTGTGGCGGTTTTCCAGCTCATTTCGTTCTCCCTGTTTTCTTTTTCCAGCATATCCAAGCGTAGATGACTGCACCAATCGAGTTTTATTTTCGCGTTGGCCTATAGATAGGGGGAGAGGAGCCGGGCTGCGTTATCTCGCAGTTTCACTGAGAGGGGCCGCCCGCGCAGGGTGGTGAGGGTTTCTTGTCTGGCGGTTGCAATTTTCTCGTCGATTATGGCTTCAAGGGTGCCCACGAATTCAGGGCAGAAACATTCAAGATTGAATTCGAAATTGAGGCGCAGGCTCCGAGGGTCCCAATTTGCTGATCCGATGGAACACCACACGCCATCGACTGTCATCATCTTGGCGTGGTCGAAAGGCCCGTCGGTCATCCAGATTTGACAGCCGCTTGATGCCAGTTCATCCAGCAGCGCTCTGCTTGCCCAGGCCACATAGACGAGGTTGTTTTTCTGAGGGAGCACAATGTCGACGGTAACCCCTCGCATGGCGGCCAGCGACAGAGCGGTGATGAGATCGCTGTCGGGCAGAAAATAGGGGGTGACAATACGGATGTGTTGTCGGGCCTCAGAGAGCCCGCCAAGAAACGTCCACCGGATGGTATTGCGGCTCATATCCGGGCCTGCCGGGAGACCTCGTGCGATGACCTCGCCTTTGCTTGCCAATTCCGGTCGCCAAAGCTCGCCGACCAAAAGCTCGCCGGTACTGAAGTGCCATTCATGGGCGAAGGCTGCCATGAGGTGGGCAACGACGGGACCTTCTACTGCGTAGTGGATATCCCGGATGGGATGCTTGGCGTCGGCGCGCAGCAAATTGCCTGCTGCAATATTCATGGACCCGGTAAATCCAATCTGGCCGTCCACCACCAAGATCTTCTGGTGATTGCGGAGATTGAGATAAGGCATTTGCCAGGGCAGGAAGGAATGAAGGAAGCGGGCGTGGGGAATGTCCGCATCCCGTAGCTTTTTGATCATGGACGGGAAGGAATACCAAGACCCAACACCGTCGATCAGGACGCGGATCTTGACGCCCCGTGCATGTGCCTTTTTTAACGACTTCAGGAACTGACGTCCTGCTTCATCATTGTTGAAAATATATGTGGACAGAGCAACGCTGCTTGCGGCCTGATCTATCGCCGCGATCATTGCGGGATACGCGTTTTGGCCATTGCGGAGCACCTCAATGCGGTTGCCATCGGTGTAGGGAGTTTTGGCGATGCGGCGCCCGAGTCGTGCCATCTCCACAACCCGTTCGGTGATTATTCCGTCGCTCGCTTGTCCGACCAAACCGCGATGGTCCGAGATATCAACATCGCCCGTTATATGTCCACTGCCACGGAGTTCTTCCGCCCGGCGGGCGATACGGTTAATCCCGAAAATGAGGTAAATCGCCCAGCCGAAGACAGGAAGCAGGATGATGACGCCAATCCATGCAACCGCCGCCCGGGCATCATGTTTTGTAACAAGGGCGTGGCCCGCTGCGGCTATTGCCGCTGCCAGGTTGATGAGCCCGAGAAAGACGGGCCATAGTTCAAGGCTTGCTTGTGGCTCCATGACCCTAACTTAAGTGGCAGATAAACGAAATGTCATGTTTTGAGTCAAAAACGCACCGATGCGCCGATTTGTACTGCACGGTCTTCACCCGGAAAGAAGCGTTCGACGGCAACACCGGCACCTGGTCCGCGCACTATGATATCTGCGCGATTAGCAAACCGAGTGTCTGCCAGGTTGGTGATGCGTGCATAGAGACCAAAGGCGTCGGTGACGTCAAATTGGCCGCGCAGGTTTAGAAGGTCATGCCCCTCATAGGTTGATGTGTTGCCGGGATCCATGGCGTATTTCCCGACATGAACCCATTCAAGTTCAGTGCGTGCTCTTCCACCCAGGAAGCTGTAGCCAAGACGCACATTCGCGAGCGTGCGGGGTGCTGTATCAATGTCGTCGCCTGATGTGATGGCATTGGCAGGATTGGCGGCCGACCGGTCGAAAGCGTATTTGTGGATAGCGTAGGTGGCAGAGCCGGAAATATCAAAGCCAGCGCCCAGCGGGGTGAAGGCTTCAAGCTCTATGCCGTAATGCTTCGTTTCGCCGTTGGGCACGTTCAGGCGGGCTGAATCTCTGAAGAAGAAGTTGCTCTTCTCCATATAGTAACTGGCAAGTTCGTAGCTGACCCCATGAAGAGCGCCGCGTGCGCCAAGTTCAATGCTGTCGGTGCGTTCGCTTTCCACCTGTCCCGGTATCTGGTTGTCCTGAAGGCGATAAAGGTCGGTTGTTTGAGGTGCGCGCGCGCCGCGAGCGAGATTTGCAAATCCGGTGATGCTGTCGTTGAACGCGTGTGTAATTCCGAGCTTTGGCGTTACATCAAAAAATTCATCGATCCGGTCAGGGGTACGCTGAAAGCGACCAACCGTGTTGTCAGGTGCGTTATTGGTGTAGTCGTATCGCGTGTATTCAACGCGGGCGCCTGCGGTAATTTTTGTTGCGTCAGACAATGACCATACAGAATGAATATAGGGCGCTGCGACCAGCGCTTCGACGTCATAGTCGTAGTGAAGTCCCTGGACGAAAGCACCGAAGACCGTTGGGCCGGACTGAAACTCTCTGAGTGACCCTTGTGTATATTCCAGGTCGGTTCCGAAGATGATCTGATGGCCGCCGTCCAGATTCATGAAATAGGCTGACTGGACGCCGGTGCTCCAGTGCTTGTTTTCTTCAAGCGCGTCTCCTGGCAGGAAGTGGAGGAGGAAATCCATATCGTTGACGCGCGCATAGGGCGTGATGGCGAGAGAGTTGCCATTGTCCAAGCTGCGCTCCCAACGCACCGCCATGCGGGTCGACCATGTATCGCGGAATGCTTCAGGGTTCGGATTGGTTTTGCGCAGCGTATCTGCTTTATAAGCGTCAATGCCCTCAACGAAACCAGCTGTCTCCTGATTGAGGTTCTGCCCAGAAAGTGTCGCACGGATGTAATCCTGTGTGCCCCTATAGTCGTATCTCAGCTGGAACTTCTGCTGTCCGTAACTTGAATTGGCGCGGAACCCGTCGCTGTCTTCGGCGAGCTCGAAACTTGCCCGTACAGCATGGTTGCCTTCGCCGCCACTTGCCGTTCCAAAAACATTCACGATCCCATGTGGCCCGACGCGGGTCCGCAGTTCTCCCTCAGGTTCGATTGTTGGGGCAGCTGATAGCACGTTGATCAATCCGTGTACGGCGTTTGATCCGAAGCGAGCGCTTGCGGGGCCGCGGACAATCTCCACGCTGTCGGATGCTTCGATGAAGCTGTCAAAGAGACCGTTGACGTTTGCAAAGCCCGGTGCGCGATAGGGAATGCCGTCTTCCAAATAGAGGAAAGACCCAGCGCCGGCGCCTCCGGTCAGGACCGGCGAGCGGATTGCCGTTAGATGTTCCTGCCCCGATCCTTGTTGCACGAATACGCCGGGCGCCCGGTTGACGACTTCGCTTGGGTGGTCGGGGGCGATGATCTCAATGTCGCCGCTATTGATTTTGCTGATATTGCTGGGGTGGGTGGCGCGCCTGGTGCCTTCGCCGGTAGACGTGACGACCAACTCGTCCATCAGAACAGGTTCATCGGCGGCAGCGACGGCGGCAGGTATAAGTGCTGAGATTAGAAAACTCACAGCGGTGGCAGGTCCACCGAAACGCAACTTTGATGACATTTACACTCCCCCAAGCTGCCAAAAAGCCCGGTTTTCCGGCCGATGCAGCTTTATCCTTGCCTTTTGTTAGAGGATCAGCGGACTCTTTTCAAATAGGACATTTAACGGACCCTCTTCATGTTTCCGATTGCTGATGATAATCCCACCCACTCTTCACCGATTGTGACGTGGTTTCTCATTGCCATAAGTGTCGCTATTTTCGCTTGGCAAACGTCCCTACCAGATAGCGTGGTTGAGACAGTTTTCATTACGTATGGGGCGATCCCTGCGAATATTTTTGGCAGCCCGACAGGGGCCGTCCTTCCGTTTCCGCCTGAAATGACCCTTGTGAGCAGCCAGTTCCTGCATGGCGGTCTGATGCATCTGGGCGGCAATATGCTCTATCTCTATATTTTCGGGGACAATGTGGAAGCTGCCATGGGGCATTTGCGGTTTTTGGCCTTTTACTTGGTCGCTGGTGTTGTCGCAGCGCTTACACATGGGGCGCTTGCCCAGGCGTCTGGAATTCCGATGATCGGCGCCAGTGGCGCCATTTCAGGTGTTTTGGGGGCTTATCTGTTGCTCTATCCGCATGCGCGGGTCCGGATCCTATTTCTTCCTCTGCCCATTCCGTTTTTCAAGATTTTTGCCGTTCCGGCAATCATTGTGCTGGGAATTTGGTTTGCCATTCAGTTTGTGAGCGCTGCCTATAGTTCACCTGAAGGCGGCGGCGTGGCTTTTTGGGCGCATGTGGGCGGTTTTGTTGCTGGCATGGTTCTGCTGCCTCTCTTCAAGCAAAGGGGCGTGCCCTATTGGCAGTCGCCGTCAGCTGAAGTGATTGATACGCGACGGCCGCCCGGTCCCTGGACGCGGGTAGACGCGCGTGAAGATCATCGCGGAGGTGAACCGTCTCGCGACAATGCACCAAGCGGTCGGAAGCGTGGCCCCTGGGACAATGCCGGGGAGAGGTAATCCGACCTCGAATCCCTTAGATTGACGCATTTCCGAACCACAAAAGTCCGCAACTTTTAGTTGGAAATGCTCTATTCCCCAGCTTCCATCTGCGATTGCTGATAGTTTTCAAGGCCCACGCGGTTGATCAGATCAAGCTGAGTTTCCAGGAAGTCGATATGTTCTTCTTCGTCTTCCAGAATGCGCTCGAAAATCTCGCGGGACACATAGTCGGAAACGCTCTCACAATAGGCGATTGCCTCTTTATAGAACTTGTGTCCGTCATGCTCGGCGGCTAGGTCTGACTCCAGGCATTCTTTCACATCTTCGCCGATGCGCAGACGATGCAGATCCTGCAGATTTGGAAGGCCTTCCAGAAAGAGAATGCGCTCAATCAGTGTATCCGCATGCTTCATCTCATCGATGGATTCTTCGTACTCGACCTTGCCGAGGCGTTTGAGACCCCAATTGTCGAACATGCGCGCATGAAGGAAATACTGGTTGATCGCTGTCAGTTCCAGCTTGAGGGCACCATTGAGGAACTCGAGAACTTTTTTGTCGCCTTGCATGATGGTCTCCTTCAGGACGAAAGTGCAGAATGGCCGACGTCTAGAACGTTGAGCCTTTCGGGGCACAGTCTCGAAATTTCTTCAGGAAAACAAGGCTTTAGGTGACTTGTTAGTCAGCCGCGATTGCAAGATCCGGAGACCCCGTTCCAATGGCCTGCAATTGCGAGGCGGTGCGAACTTTCGCCCGCATGTGATTGACGCAGGAACCACACCGGGGTGAGCATCCATGATGTTTGAAGACGTCAGAAACGGTTGTCGCGCCCTGGCTTAGAGCGTTATCTACCTTCTCGTCATTCAAAGCGTTACAAATACATGCGTACATGCGAATGCCTGTCATTTTCGTCTAACAGAAGTATTACGAACTTTAAGAATGATTGTCAATTACATTGGGCGTTTTGCGTGGAAATGAACGTCTATGTCGCACATTCCTCCGAATCGAACGTTTCTCCTGAAAAACAGGGGTTTATTCGATGCCTGGAGCTCTTAAATGACACCAGCACGAAGGAAATCATGGATGTGAACCAGGCCGACCGGCTTGTCTTCATCGACAATAAAGATGCTGGTGATCTGGCTTTCGTTCAGAATGCTTAGTGCCTCTGATGCGAGGGTGGAAGGTGCTAGCACTTTTGGATCAGCGGTCATTATCTCTGACACAGGCTTGGAGAGCAGATCAGCTCCCATATGACGTCTCAGGTCGCCGTCGGTAATAAGGCCGATCAACTCACCCTCTGCATCGATTACTCCGATGCAGCCCAACCCCTTTCGGGTCATGATGACCAGAGCGTCGCTCATAAGTGTATCGGGCGAGGTTACAGGAAGTTCGTCGCCGCTATGCATGATGTCGCTAACGTGAGTTAGCATGGCCCCTAACTTACCGCCGGGATGGAAGTCTTTGTAGTTATTGGTGTCGAACCCATTCCGCTCCAATAAAGCGGTGGCAAGAGCGTCGCCCAGCGCCAGCTGCATTGTGGTGGATGTCGTTGGTGCTTGGAGACCGTTAGGGCAGGCTTCAGCGACTTTGGGCAAGAGAAGAGCGATGTCAGCTGCTTCGGCTAGCGCGCTCTCGCTGCCAGAGGTCATGGAAACCAGCGGGATAGCAAAGCGTTTTGTGTAGCTGATGAGATCCCGGAGCTCGGCTGTTTCGCCCGACCAGGATAGCGCTAGCACGACGTCATCTTTGGTAATCATTCCGAGATCGCCATGGCTTGCTTCGCCTGCGTGCACAAAGTTGGCAGGTGTACCTGTTGAGGCGAGGGTCGCTGCGATCTTCTTGCCGATATGGCCGCTTTTACCAATGCCAGAGACGATGACGCGACCGGAGGCTGTCCCCATGGTCTCAACGGCGTTAATAAATGGCTCTCCCAAAGAGGCGATTAGGGCCTCAATTCCCTCGATTTCCAGCGTCAGCGTCCGGCGCGCTGTCACGAGGTAGGGGTGTGGGTCTTTGCTCGCCATTATCTACTATCCGGGGCCCAGGTCGGCCTATTCTGCGGTTTCTGTTCGCTAGGACGCACTCTGACGCCGCTGTCTTTATGTCTCTGGGGCTTATAGCAGAGACGCGGGCGGGCTGTACAAGTGCATCATTTGCTTTCCGGTAACCATTTGGACCGATGATTAATGGATGCGCCACGTAGCAGAAAATCGCTGGTTTTTTGAGAAGTCGAGTAGGCCCTTATGGATGGCGGCTTTTGGCTCCGTTGCCGCTGCAATGATCTTGAACAGCAGTGTGTATGCAGAAGACATCCGGGGGCAAGGCGTCGCTGAGCGTCAATATGATGGTTACACGGCACAGGGCGTGCGGGTCGGGAGCTTTGTGTTGCGTCCTTCCCTCACAGTTTCAGAAACCTATGACAGCAATGTTTTCGCCTCTGATACAGGCGAGGTCAGCGATTTTGTCACTGAGATTAATCCGAACGTTGTTTTTGAGTCAGATTGGGCGAGCCATTCCTTGCGATTGGAAGCAGATCTTGAGCAGAGCCTTTATGCATCCGCAGGCAGCGAAGATGCGACTGACTGGACGTTGGGTGCATCCGGCGGGGTTGATGTGCTGAGGGATACGCAGGTGCGTGTTGGGCTGCTCTATGGTGCGCTCACCGTGAATCGCGGTGGGCCCGAAGAAGTCGGTTCCGCAGCCGAACCGACGAAATATAAAATTTTTGATGGATCGATCGGGCTCACCCAGCGCATCAACCGACTGTCCGTTGATGTGGACGCGGGATATACGGACTTAGACTTTGATGACACCCCGCTTATTGGGGGTGGTTTGGATGAGAATGACGACCGGGACCGCAGTGTGCTGGAGACCGCGGTCCAGGTTGGCTATCAACTCGTCGGGGATACGATCGTCTTCCTGCGCGGCACCTACAATGAACGAGACTATGATCTGGACACGCCCGCAGTAGCGGTCAATCGCGACAGTGATGGATATGAAATTGTTGCGGGGGCTTCATTTGAGTTGGGGAGCCTTGCTACCGGTGAGGTATTTGCCGGGTATCAGGAACAATCCTTCGATGATCCCAGTTTCTCACCAGTTTCGGGCGTGGCCTATGGCGCGTCGGTTGATTGGTATGTTACGCCGCTCACGACCCTTCGCTTTAGCTCAGATACAGCGATCGAAGACACAACGTCTGGTGGTGCGTCGGCTTTTCAAAGGCAAACACTTGGCGTTGGGGTGGACCATGAGTTCCTCCGTAATCTCGTTGCCAGTCTAGACCTGGACTATACGGAAGAAGACTTTGCGGGTTCGGTCCGCAAAGATGAGATTTATGGGGTGGCGGTCGGCATTGATTACCTGATTGACCAGGTTTTCTCGATCGGCGTGTTCGTCGGCTATGACGAGCGAGACTCGAGCATTGCTGATCTTAGCTTCTCGCGTGAGGTTGTGGGTGTCCGCCTGAGATCAGCGCTTTAAATCGCCTCTAATCTGAGGCATCAGCTCAATGAGCCGTGGGCCAATGTCCTCCCTCGCCAGTCCATAGGCAAGATTAGCAGCTAAGTATCCCGCCTTGTCGCCACAATCGAACCGTTCACCTTTGAACCGTACTGCGTGGAAGGGAACGTCACCGATGGTTTTCGCCATGGCATCGGTCAGCTGGATTTCACCGCCCGCGCCCAGATTTCCGTCTTTGAGTTTTTCAAACACTTCGGGCGAGAGAATATAGCGACCGGTCATTGCCAGGTTTGACGGTGCAGTTCCGGCTGCAGGCTTTTCGACTAGACCTTTGACTTCAGCAACGCGCCCGTCGTCTGCTCCCGGTGCGACGATGCCATACTGGAAGGTTTGGTCGTCTGGCACCTCAGCCACAGCGACAATGTTGCCTCCTTTTTCATTCCAGGCGTCCGCCATTTGGGCAAGACAGCCCCGCTCGTGACGGACCAATTCGTCTGGCAGGATAACGGCAAACGGCTCATCGCCTATGATGTCGCGCGCGCACCAGATGGCATGGCCGAGGCCTAATGGTTTTTGCTGGCGGACAAAGCTTGCCGCGCCGTGGCGGAGTTGTGTTGTTGAGAGGGCCGCCAGCGCTTCTCTTTTGCTTCGTTCGCTCAATGTTGTCTCTAGTTCGAATGCGTGATCGAAATAGTCTTCGATCGCACCTTTGCCGCGACCGGTGATGAAGATGAAGTGTTCTACCCCAGCTTGTCGTGCCTCCTCGACGGCATAGTCGATGAGCGGCCGATCAACGATTGGGAGCATTTCCTTGGGGATCGACTTTGTGGCGGGCAGGAAACGGCTTCCCAGGCCGGCTACCGGAAAGACAACTTTTCTGATTTTAGATGTCAACGCTTCAGCCTCATCTCTTCGTCTCTTCGTCGCCAAAAGGCGCTGTTTCTTATGTCCGCCGCACGCGGTTGGCCGAAGTTTACAATCAACGGCCTACCAAATTGTGACGTAATTCGGCTGTGAGGCCGTTTTGACGGCGTATAAACCCAAAATGATCCTGTCAGGGGGCTGAATTAACGACAATTGCGACCTGTTGTCCCCGGCCAGGGCAGAAAAGCAGCTAGGACTTTCCGTCCGCGCGGGGGATGGGGTAGTGTGCGCGCAGGTCTCGTAGGCCTTGTTTTCTGTCCAATGCGGAGAGTTCTGACGATGAAGGTATTCCCGGTCATTTTGTCTGGGGGCGTAGGGTCTCGTTTGTGGCCCACGTCGCGTGCGCTTTATCCAAAGCAGTTGCTGCCTCTGGTCTCAGACCGGGCCATGTTACAGGAAACAGCAGATCGGGTGACAGATAGCTCGGTTTTTGCCCCGCCTATGATCATTTCCAATGAAGAGCACAGGTTTATCATCGCTGCGCAGATGCAGGAGCTGGGAATGGACTCCCTGGTTCATGTGTTGGAGCCGATGGGGCGAAATACGGCGCCTGCGGCCGCCGTTGCTGCGGAGATTGCTCTGTCTCAAGATAAGGATGCGGTGTTGCTGATTCTGCCCGCAGACCATCACATTGGAGATCAGGCTGCTTTCAGATCGGCGATTGACGAGGGAAGCAAGCTTGCGGCAGACGGCCGTCTTGTCACTTTTGGTGTTATCCCCACAGGTCCTGAAACGGGATATGGGTACATCAAGGAAGGCGATCTGCTGGAGGGTGGACGCGGTCGGGATGTTGCGCGCTTTGTGGAAAAACCTTCATTTGAGAGGGCGAAAGAATATCTCGCCGAGGGCGGGTATTATTGGAACGCGGGTATTTTCATGTTCCGGGCGGATCAGATCCTTGCCGAAATGGCGGAACATTGCGCCGAAATTCGCATCCATGCAGCAGAAGCCGTGAAGTCTGGTGCGAAAGATTATGATTTCTTCAGGTTGGACGAGGAGGCATTTGGACAGTGTCCATCCGACTCCATCGACTATGCGGTGATGGAACACACGCAGTCTGCAGCAGTCATCCCCGTGGATATGGACTGGAGCGATATTGGCAGCTGGTCGGCGCTTTGGGAAATTGGGCAGAAAGACAAAGCCGGTAACGTGCTGGCAGGTGACGTGCTGCAGCTCGACGCTCAGAACAGCTATATCCGGGCTGAAAATAACCTGATTGCCGCAGTGGGGATCAAAGACCTGGTTGTTGTTGAGACGGGTGATGTGGTGATGATTTCGCCGCGCGACCGTGTCCAGGATGTGAAACTCCTGGTGAAAGATATCTCGTCCTCTGGGCGCAGCGAACATCACGCGCACACGAAGGTGTATCGGCCCTGGGGCTTCTATGAAGGGTTGGATCAAGGCGACACCCATCAGGTGAAGCATCTGATGGTTAAGCCGGGCGCCTCTCTTTCCCTTCAAATGCACCACAAGCGCTCGGAGCATTGGGTTGTGGTGAGCGGGGAAGCTGAAGTGACTGTTGGCGACAAGGTGCAGACGCTGCGTGCCAATGAGTCGATTTACATTCCTGTTGAAACGAAGCATCGACTGCGCAACCTCACCAGTGAGCCGCTCAGCATTATTGAAGTGCAGACCGGGTCCTATTTCGGGGAAGATGATATTGTGCGCTTTGACGATGTCTATGGTCGGGTCGCCGAAGAGAATTAGGCGCTGATTTCTCTCAAAACCTGTTTGAGGAAGGGCCGCGCGACAAAGCCCGCGCCGGTGCCAACAATGGCGCCTGCCAGATTGGCTGTAGCGTCCAGCAGAGAAGGGACACGACCTGGGAGTAGGAACTGCGCCGCTTCCAGACTTAAGCCGATGAGACAAACCCCTGTTGCGATGGCGAGGGCCTGACGTAGTGATGACGCAAAAAGCGTTGGTAGAAACGCTAATGCCGCATAGGCAGCGAAGTGTCCCACCTTGTCGAGATGGTGACGGTCGGACACAACACCTTCTGGCCATATTGAAAGAGCGGCGATTAACACCATCATGACGGCCCAGCCGACCAGGGCGAAACGCCTTTGGGGGCTTAAAGACGGCAGGATGGTGCTGCGCACACCTGCGACGTCTGCTAGTGGGTGATTATCTCTGTCGTTTTCCACGGTCATAGGCTTTATTGTCGGAGAAAAGCGTTAGCGGTTCGTATCATTGCCATGAGGATATGCGCATGTTTCGGAGTTTGTGTCTTCTTTTTGCGGGTTTTTGTGTCTCAATTGTGTCTCCGGCGACCGCTTCCGCGCCCATCCCGAACCCACCACCTGGCTTTGTAGACGAGGCTTTTGCAAGCTGGTTGACTGACTTCCGCCAGGAAGCGCTGGCAGCAGGAATTTCTGGCGCCGTCTTTGACCGAGCGATGCGGGGCGTGCGCCCGGACCCTAAAGTGGTCGATGCGAACAATAATCAGCCGGAGTTTGTGCGGCCTGTGTGGGACTATCTGGCATCTGCCATATCCGACACACGAGTCTCTAACGGTCAGGAGAAACTCCGCGCCTATAGAACATTGCTTAGCCGTCTTGAGGACCGCTATGGCGTGGACAAGGAAGTGCTGGTTGCGATCTGGGGGCTGGAAACCGGCTATGGCGCTTTCATGGGCAACCACAGGGTGACCCAGGCTCTCTCGACGCTCGCCTATGATGGTCGTCGCACCAAGTTCGGGCGTGAGCAATTGCTCGCTGCGCTCAAGATTTTGCAGCGGGGCGATATTACGCCGGAAGCCATGACCGGGTCCTGGGCTGGCGCCATGGGCCACACGCAGTTTATCCCGACAACCTATAATGCCCATGCAGTCGACTTTAATGGTGACGGCAAACGCGACATTTGGAACACGATTGGGGACGCGCTGGGCTCTGCTGGAAACTATCTCGCACAATCAGGGTTCCAGACCGGCGACAGCTGGGGCGGTGAGGTGAAACTCCCCGCCAATTTTGATTTCGCTTTGGCGGATGCGGGTGTTGAGAAGACCATGGGCGAATGGGCGGTGCTTGGTATCACAGGGGCGCAGGGCGGGGCACTTCGCCGGGATGATCTGAAAGCACGGCTCATTCTGCCCGCCGGGCACAAGGGCCCTGCCTTTTTGGTGCGGAACAATTTCCGTACGATCCTGCGCTACAACAATTCCACGTCTTACGCGCTGGCAGTGAACCTGCTCGCGGACCGCTTTCGAGGGAAAGGGCAGATTGTGGGAGCGTGGCCAACAGATGACCGGCCGCTGGGGCGCACGGAGCTTCAGGAACTACAACGCCTCCTCACCGCCAAAGGCTATGACACAGGTGGGGTCGACGGCATTATTGGCGGTAACAGTCGCAAGGCGCTGAGGAACTGGCAAGTGGCGCAGGGTCTGCCTGCAGATGGTTATCCGACTGCGGCACTTTTGGCTCGGTTGCGCCGGTAATCAAGGACCCTCCCGTCCAAATTTGATCAGATTCCTTGTCAATTACGGTCAGGGAAAGACTGGCGCCACCCCCGGTCTTTGACCATAATCCCGGCCAACAGATAAGACTTAAAGGGCAGGGAGAGCCACATGAAAACGAAAATCACTGAAATGTTCGGTATCGAGCATCCCGTCATTCAGGGCGGCATGCACTATGTCGGCTTTGCCGAAATGGCGGCGGCTGTGTCCAATGCAGGCGGCCTCGGTATCATCACCGGCCTCACCCAGCGCACGCCGGAAGATCTCGCTAAAGAGATAGAGAAGTGCAAGGGCATGACCGACAAGCCGTTCGGTGTGAACCTCACCTTCCTGCCTGGTTTTGCCGCGCCTGATTATCCGGGTTACATCAAGTCCATCGTTGATGGCGGGGTGAAGATCGTGGAAACCGCTGGCCGGTCTCCGGAAGCCTATCTGCCAGCGCTGAAAGAAGCGGGCATCAAGGTCATTCACAAATGTACCTCTGTGCGTCACTCGCTCAAAGCAGAGCGCATTGGCTGTGACGCGGTGAGTGTTGACGGCTTTGAATGCGGTGGTCACCCGGGTGAAGACGACATCCCGAACATGATCCTGCTTCCCCGTGCGGCGGAAGAATTGAAGATTCCTTTTGTGGCGTCCGGCGGCATCGGCAATGCCCAGCAGCTGGTGGCGGCTCTCGCCCTTGGTGCGGACGGCATCAATATGGGCACGCGCTTTATCGCGACGAAAGAAGCGCCTGTGCACCAGAACGTGAAAGACGCGCTGGTTCAGGCTTCTGAGCTCGACACCCGTCTCATCATGCGCCCATTGCGCAACACAGAACGTGTGCTCAACAACCCGGCTGTAGAGAAAATGCTCGAGGTTGAAAAAGAAAAAGGCGACGCAACAACCATTGAAGATGTTGCGGAGTTTGTCGGCGGTGTGTATCCGAAAATCATGCAGGAAGGCACGATGGAAGCAGGCGCTTGGTCCTGCGGCATGGTTGCTGGCCTCATTCACGACATTCCAACCTGCGATGAGCTTGTTGGCGGCATCGTGCGCGAAGCTGAAGAAATCATCAAAGGCCGGATGCAGCAGTTCGCGTCTTAGAGTCTCAGGACGTCGGAACGCATCCAGGAAAAGTGCCTCTGGTTAGTTGGGGTGGCGGTTTTCCGTCCGGATGCGTGACAAGAGCAAGAGCCCGGGTGCGAAAGTGCCTGGGCTTTTTCCTTTTTTACTCTGTGTCATGCCCGGACTTGTTCCGGGCATCCAGGGGCTGCAAATATAGGCCTGCGTCTTTCGCCCTGGACCCCCGGCCAAGCTTGTCCTCGGGCTGGCGAAGCCAGACCCGTGGGTCCGGGGGTGACGGTGGTGGTGTGAGGAGGGGTACGCATGACCAACAAATGGTTGGAACTCAACAAGGCGAGCTGGAATGAGCGGGCGCCGATCCATGTGAACTCGTTCATGCACGGATATGATCTGGAGGCCTTCAAGGCGGGGCGATCGACACTGGTCAATGGCGAGTTGGACGCCATCGGCGATGTGACAGGCAAAGAGCTTGTCCATCTGCAATGTCACTTCGGGCTCGATACGCTCTCCTGGGCGCGCGCGGGCGCCAAGGTCACGGGGCTTGATTTTTCTGAAGAAGCGATTGCCGCGGCGCGGGAAATCGCAGCGGAGATCGGGGTGGAGGCGGAGTTTGTCGTCTCGAACGTCTATGACGCGGCGAAGGTGCTCGGCCGTCAGTATGACATTGTCTATACAGGCATTGGCGCCATCTGCTGGCTGCCGGATATTGATGCATGGGCACAGGTCATGGCGGATCTCGTAAAGCCCAGGGGTGAATTTTATTTTGTGGAGTTTCACCCGACCGAGTGGATCTGGGATGAAGATTTCAAACCGGGCTATGACTATTTCACACCGAAAGAAGGCCTGGCGCTGCACGAGGCGGGGTCTTATGCGGACCCCAATGCTGTCACAGAACATAATGACACGGTGCAGTGGAACCATACGCTCGGCGAAGTCGTGAGCGCGCTTATCAAGGCGGGGCTTCGCATCACCGAGCTCAAAGAGCATGACACGACCATGGTCAAAGTCTGGGATTTTTTGGAAGACGCGGGCAATGGTCTTTACAAGATGCCTGCGGACCGCACCAACCTGCCCTTCATGTACACGCTGAGGGCTGTGAAGGGGTGAGAGCGGGCTTGTTTACCGAAATGATTTTTCGGAAGCTGGTCTCGCATGTTTGCGGTCGGCACGGGATGAGATATAATGATTGTTTCACCGTAGGTGTTTGATGTCCGTTTACAGTAACGAGAACAACCTTGAGGTCATTGCCGACTTCGGATTTGAAGACCAGCTTCGTCTTCTTGCTGCAATGCATACGATTGTTGAAAAACAAGGCTATTCAGATTTTGTTCTGGATTTTTCCAAGTGTACGAAAGCATTTTCGGCTCAGATGTTACCCGTGTGTTGCCGTGCTCAGTTCTATTGGAAACAAGGCGTAGACATCAAATTGCGCCTCCCGGAACAAGATGACTTGCGGCGCCTATTCTTGAACACCAACTGGGCGCACTTTATCGATTTCCGAGAATTTGATTTGAGCCGCTACCGAGGTTACACGCACTCGCCAGCTCTACGGTTTTCCAACGGGTCGGAGCAGCATAAGGTTGTGGATAAAACGATGGACGTCCTGCTCGCTGCTATCAAGCAGTTTAAGCGTGATGACATTAGGTACATTGAGTGGGCAATCAATGAAATCACCGACAACGTTATTAATCATGCAGAATCATCAGTGGGCGGTTTTATCCAGGTCACCAATCACCGGCATCGGGAGCAGATAGAGATCGTTGTATGCGATGGCGGTATTGGCATTCCAGCGACACTTAGTTCATCGTTTCCGGGCTTCACCGACTCTGAAATGTTGTATGAAGCAATAAAGGAGGGTGTTACGCGCGATAAGTCATTCGGCCAAGGTAACGGGTTGTACGGCAGTTTAACGATAGCTGGCAAAAGTGGCGGTGAATTGAACATAGCTTCAGGCTATGCTTCACTGAGATCATCAAGTCGAACGGGCTTAACATCAGAAAGAAAAACAATACCTGTGAACGGCACCGTGGTGGCGTCTCGTTTTGGATATGGCGACAAATTTGATCTCTCCGACGCGTTGGTGATTTCCGGCCGTACTTTTGTTCCGGTTGACTATATAGAGACGCATTTCGAATCTGATGCAGAAGGCAACATATTGTTTTTGGTCAAGAATGAATCTGATGGGTTCGGGTCAAGGGCAGCGGGTGAGCCTGTCAGGCGCAAGCTTGGGAATGTGATTAACGCTCAAGAAGGGGATGGGGTTGTTACCCTGGACTTTTCGGATGTACCGCTTGTTTCGAGTAGTTATGCTGATGAGGTTGTTGGTAAGCTGTTTGTTGAGCTTGGGCCACTAGAGTTCATGCGTAGGATCAGGTTTTCAAATGTTGACCCTCTTGTTAAAGGGCTGGTTGATAAAGCTGTTATGCAACGCAGTGCTAGTTGAGTCTTTCTGTATTTTCTTGCCGAACGGAACGAAAAAGGGCGCCTGGTTTCCCAAGCGCCCTGATTTCGTCAGCGATGTCAGAAGGGATTTTTTTCTTACGCTCGTTTTGTCCGAAAACCGGTCCCCACTTTTCGGAACTCGCTTTTACGGCGTGTCGCGTTCATCGGAGCCAAAAATCGCGCTAAGATTACGCGTTTTTTGGCGCTCTTATGAGTCCTATAAAACGCGAAGCGCCTTAGAAGCCCATCTCACCGTAGCTTTTGCCTTCAGAGACCATGCGTTCCAGAAGCGCGGATGGTTTGAATTCCGGCCCGTGGGCTTTTTCAAACTCCTGCATTTTGGCGAGCACTTTGTCGAGGCCGATCTGCTGGCCATAGAACATGGGGCCGCCGCGATAGACAGGCCAGCCATAGCCATTGATCCAGACAATATCGATGTCGCTGGCGCGGATCGCTTTGCCTTCTTCGAGGATCTTGAAGCCCTCATTGATCATCGGATAGACGCAGCGTTCCAGGATTTCATCATCCGTGACGTCCCGGCGGGTGTGCTGGGTCTTCTCAGAGAATTCGATGATGATGTCTTCCACTTCCTTTGACGGGGTCGCTGTACGGTTCTCGTCATAATCATAGAAGCCCTTGCCGGTCTTCTGTCCACGGCGGTCGAGCTCCACCAGACGGTCACGCAGCACGCCATCGGGGTTCGACGTTTCTTTCCGCCAGCCAAGGTCAAGACCTGCAAGGTCAGACATGGCGAACGGGCCCATAGGTAGACCGAAGTCGTAGAGGACGCGGTCCACATCCCACGGCATCGCGCCTTCCATGATGAGCTTGTTGGCTTCGCGCTGGCGCTGAGCCAGGATGCGGTTGCCGACAAAGCCTGGGCACACACCCACGAGAGCGGCGATCTTGCCGATCTTCTTGGCAATCGCCATGGATGTGGCGATCACGGCGTCAGAGGTTTTGTCTGCACGCACAACTTCCAGCAGGCGCATAACGTTCGCCGGTGAGAAGAAGTGCAGGCCGATGACGGCTTCCGGGCGGCTCGTCACGCTTGCGATCTCATCAATGTTGAGCGCTGATGTGTTGGTCGCCAGAATCGCGCCGGGCTTACAGATTTCATCGAGCTGTTTGAAGATGTCCTGCTTCACGTCCATGTTTTCAAACACGGCTTCGATGATGAGGTCACAGTCGGCGAGTGCCTTCATGTCGGTATCACCTGTGAGAAGACCCATGCGGTTTTCTACATCGTCCGCCGTGATGCGGCCTTTGCTTGCTGTGCGCTCATAGTTTTTGCGAATGATGCCGAGGCCCTTATCTAGCGGTGCCTGGTCGCGTTCCACAATCACCACAGGAATGCCAGCATTGACGAAGTTCATGGAGATGCCGCCGCCCATGGTGCCTGCGCCAATGATGCCGACTTTATTGACAGGGATTTGCTCAACGTCTTTGCCGATGCCTGGAATCTTCCACACCTGACGCTCTGCAAAGAAGACATGGCGCTGAGCGGCTGACTGTGGGCCAGTGATAAGTTCACCAAAGAGCTTCTGCTCAACCTTGATGCCTTCGTCGAAGGGCAGGTTCACAGCCGCTTCAATACACTGGATGTTGTATTCCGGCGCGAGGAAACCGCGTGTCTTACGGGCAATGGCTTTACGGATATTGTCGAAGATTTCCGGCTTGCCGCGGGCTGCTTCGACTTTTTCGTTTGAGTCGCGCACTTTTTTCAGTGGACGGCCTTCTGCGACGATTTTGCCTGCAAAGGCAATGGCGTCGGCACGGAGGTTGTCTTCGCCCGCGAGTTCATCCACAAGGCCGACTTCCAGGCATTGCGGGGCCGGCATGGGAGTGCCGGATGTCACCATCTCAACCGCTTTTTCGGGCCCCACAATGCGGGGCAGGCGCTGGGTGCCGCCAGCGCCGGGCAGGAGGCCCAGGTTCACCTCCGGCAGACCGCATTTGGCTGAAGGAACCGCGACGCGGTAATGACAGGTGAGGGCGACTTCCAGACCGCCGCCAAGGGCCGTGCCGTGAATGGCGGCCACAACCGGCTTTGGCGCATCTTCGATCATCTTCTGCGCTTCAAAAAGGCTTGGGCCTTTAGGGGCTTTGCCGAATTCGGTGATGTCGGCGCCTGCAATGAAGGTGCGCCCGTCGCAGATCAGCACAATGGCTTTAACGCTATCATCGGCAATCGCTTTTTCGATGCCCTTGTGGATGCCTTCGCGCACCCCTGCGGAGAGCGCATTCACCGGTGGTGAATTGAGGGTGAGAACGGCAATGTCGCCTTCATTTGAAAGATCAGCGACGTCATTAATCGCGGCCATGGAAGCCTCCCGGTTGGTTTTCTCGATTTATTGTCTCGATATTTGTGGGGGATTTTAACCAGATTGGGCCGGAGCGCCAGTTCAGGTTTGAACAGAGAGCTGAAGGTATATGGGGGCTGCCGATTGGAGCGCCTTGTCGGAGGGAGATGCTGGGGTTTTGCGGCGCTAAAGCCCGATATGCCGATGATTTGACTGGTTTCAGTGGTGAATTTGCTCTACCAGAGCGCCTTCTTTTGTCTCAAGGGTGACTGTCTTATGGATCAAGCTACCTCCCCACTACTCATGGGGGCCGGGCGATGGCTTTTGGCGCTCTACTTTTTTGGGCCAGGCATGGCTAAGTTTCTGGTTCCTGGCCAGCAGCTTGAGCTGATGGCGCGCCATGGGATACCAGCCCCAGAACTGATGTTGATCGTGGCGGGGCTTGCCAATGTTGTGGGGGCGCTGCTTCTTTTCACAAACCGCTATGTGCGCCTCACCTCACTCGGCTTCGTGCTCTACATTCTGGTGATCAACGTGATGCTGCACGATTTCTGGAATTTTTCTGGCATTGAGGGTCAGCACGAGACGCAGAACTTCTTCAAGAATCTGGGCATTCTGGCAGGGCTTCTGGTGCTGGCAGGTGCCAGCCCCTGGAGACGGATCAGCCTCCAGGAGCTTAAGCAGTCGGATGCCCGGGTAGACGCCTAAGCTCTAATTGAGCGGAATAGAGAGCGTTCCGCCGACGGACCAACCGTCGAGATCTGCGCCAATCCCGAAGTAAGAACCAAAGACATCGAGGTTCGCGCCATTCTCAAACTCCATGGAGAGCTGTGGTGAGACGGAGAGTGA
>Ga0189286_100242_pt1 | contig 22411 bp, 23 predicted proteins | sample UW69minimetaG_FD_130330 | JGI IMG/M metagenome (GOLD analysis project Ga0189286, IMG submission 130330) | Marine microbial communities from the Costa Rica Dome - UW69 mini metaG | ecosystem: Environmental > Aquatic > Marine > Oceanic > Photic zone | place: Costa Rica: the Eastern Pacific...
GAAGAAGGGCTCAAGACGCGCCATCTGCGCTTCGCTTAACCAGAAAAGATCAGACATGTTCACCGCTCGTTTTTCGAACTGTGAATCACGCCCCTACGCGGAAATCAATGGGTCCTGACCCTAAGGCAATGGTACCCCTTTTCGTACCCCCAAGCTTGAATTTGCCTCTGGTGCGAGTGCGAGTGCGAGTGCGAGTGCGAGTGCGAGTGCGAGTGCGAGTGCGAGTGCGAGTGCGAGTGCGAGTGCGAGTGCGAATGCCCGCTGGTCCAAATAAGGCGATCCACTAAAGTCTATCTCACTCGATGTTGCCTCCATCTTTCCGGGCCGTCGCTGAGTGCCGCCCCCAACTTTTCACGGAATCAAGGGCTATGGAACCGTTACAGTCGTTCGTAGCCTTGGTATTGCACGACCGCTTTCAGCCCAAAGCGGACACTGCCTATCTGAAGAATGGGTGGGAAGCAGCCTTTCGTTGCGAAAGCAGCGAATGTCCGAACCGTGGCATTGCGCCTTTGAATTTTTCGACCGAGAGCGAAAACTCCGCAGGTCATGAGAAATTCGACGACGATGCGATCTCTATGAACGCGCTCACCAACCGAAGCCCTGACCGGTCTTTGGGCGCCACGACCGCGGTTTCGTGCTCTCCTGACAACTCCACGACCGGCACCTGGACCAAACCGCGAGAAATGAGCCCACTGTTGCTCAGGAAAATGGCGATACCTGCCCCCTGAAGTACCGCTTCGCACATGAGGGGGAAGGTGGCCATCTTGATGGTGCGCTGGAAATTGATGCCGTGTGCTTCCAGCGCCTCCCGAACGACGCGTTCCGTCAGAGAGCCATTTTCCGGCAAAATAAGCGTTTCCTGCGCCAGATCTCGCAGTGAAAGCCCGTCCCGATTAGAGAGCGGAGAGGAGGGTAAGAGGTAGGCCACATAGTGAACCTTTTGGACGGGAACTCGTTCCCACTCATCTGACTTAGGGGGATCGGTTATGAGGCCAACATCAGCTCGCCGCTCCCGCAAGAATCTCGTAGCAGTTGTCCAGTCATACAAAGAGAATTCGATTTCAACGTCGGGGTGAGTCTGCCGAAATTGGCTAATGGCGCGCAAGGCCGGAAGGGGAGCATTGGCGATGATCCTGATATGGCCCCGCTCCATCGCCTCGAACCCTTCGAGCCGTTCGGTGATGGCCGTATCCAAGGTCACCATGCGGTCGGCAAGATCATACAGTTCTCGCCCTGTGCGGGTCAGCTTGACCCCCTCGCGGTCGCGCAAAAGAAGTGGTGAACCGACCTGTTTCTCAAGCTTGGCCACATGCTGCGTCACCGCCGATTGCGTGACGCAAAGCCGGGTCGCGGCGGCCGAGAAACTGCCCTCGCGAACGACGTAGGCAAAAGCCACGAAACGATGGTGATTGGCGCGCATGTTGGTTCCTTTTTCTTCGGAGAACGTAGCGGCCATTAGTCTCACTAATATGACGTCACAAAACTGAAGGTACGTCAGCCTACATCCGCCCTGTCAGATGGAGGAATCAGATGGCCGGGCTGAAGATCGAGAATATCACCAAACGTTTTGGCGAGACCGCTGTGCTCAAGGGTGTGTCGCTGGATATTGCCTGCGGCGAGTTTCTGTCCCTTGTGGGGCCGTCGGGCTGTGGCAAGTCCACCCTCTTGCGGATCATTGCTGGGCTTGAGGAACAAAGCGACGGTACGATCGATATAGGGGGGCAGCCTGTTGCAGGACGCCGCGCTGCCGATCGCAACCTGTCGATGGTGTTTCAATCCTATGCGCTTTATCCGCATCTGAGCGTGGCTGAGAATATTGCTGTACCGCTCAAAATGCGGCGGATGAGCAACTTGCAACGCCTGCCTCTGCTGGGCCGGTTCATGCCCGGTGCCACTGGCCTTGCCGAAGAGATCGGCCAAGAGATCGCCCATGCCGCAGAGATGCTGGAAATCGCGCATCTCCTTGATCGCAAACCCGGACAGCTTTCGGGTGGTCAGCGTCAGCGCGTTGCCCTTGGGCGTGCCCTCGTGCGCAACCCGGCGGCCTTTCTGCTGGATGAACCGCTTTCCAACCTTGATGCCAAGCTGCGGGTGCAAACCCGTGCCGAGATTGCACAGCTGCACCGCCGTCTGAATGCGACCTTTATCTATGTCACCCACGATCAGGTCGAAGCCATGACCATGTCCGACCGGATCGCGGTGATGATGGGCGGGCGTATCTTGCAATGTGCCAGTCCGGACGTGATCTACGAAGATCCGGACACGATCGAAGTGGCCGAATTCATTGGCTCACCCAAAATCAATATTTTGCCGGTCTCCTTGACGGGCAACGGGCGGCTTGCCTTTTTTGATCGCGATCTTGATCTGCTAGCAACGGACCGGATTGACGGCGCGGTTTCGCTGGGCTTGCGGCCTGAGGCGCTGCGGCTTGCCACCGTGGATGCCGTGTTCCAGGGCACCGTTGCCCATACGGAAAACCTTGGTGCGGAACTTTACGTTCAGGTCGACATCCCCGGCCTTGAAAACCGTATCGTAATGCGTGCTGAGGGCGCGCAGCGCCGGGAGCTGACGATCGGCACTCCGGTCGGGGTTGGTTTTGACGCGGCCAATGCCCTCGTCTTTGACGGCAATGGCCAGCGGGTGCGCCGGATCGAAACACTCTCTAAAACCACCGCGCAAGAGGTCGCTTGAGATGGCCGTGACAGACAGCTCCTTCGCCCGCGAGACGAAACCCACCCTCAGTGCTGCGACACAGGAAAAACGCGCGGCGTGGTCCCTGACAGCCCCAGCGCTGATCTTGATGTTCGTGATCCTGCTCGTCCCGGTTATGATCGCGACCTTCCTGTCCTTTACCAATTATTCGCTCGGCAATAGTGGCTTCGATTGGATCGGCACCCGCAACTATGAGCGGCTGTTCACCCGCTCGACCTATGAAAAGATGTTCGTGGCCACGTTTACCTATGTGGTGACGGTGGTGCCGATTTCGGTCGGACTGGGTCTTGGGGCTGCGCTGCTGATAAACTCGCTGGGCAGGTTCCGCGAGATCTACAAAACGATCTACTTCCTGCCGGTCATGGCGACGTTGCTGGCCATGGCGATTGCCTGGGAGTTCATGCTGCACCCCTCGATCGGCATGATCAACCGCACGTTGGAGCTGGGCTGCGGCACGCCGCTGGAATGGCTGCCATTCATGGCAACGGGTTGCGCCGATGGATTTCCGGTCTGGCTTGGTGACAAGCGTTATGCGATCTGGGTGATCTGTTTCATCGGCATCTGGCAAGGGTTCGGCTTCAACATGGTGCTGTATCTTGCCGGTCTGACGGGTGTGCACCGCGAGTTATACCATGCCGCCGAAATGGATGGCGCCAAGTCGGGCTGGGAGCGCTTTCGTCTGGTGACATGGCCAGCACTTGGCCCGACCACTGTCTTTGTTGTCACCATCAGCTGCATTCGGGCCTTTCAGGTTTTCGACACGATCGAGGCCTTCTGGCCCCAGGGCGGCGGGCCGAACAAATCCACCTACGTGATGATGTTCGCGATCTTTGAAAAGGGCGTTCAGCAGAACCTGATCGGGATCGGCTCAGCCATTACTGTCCTGTTCCTGATCTTCGTCATGTTTCTCACCCTGATCCAGCGCTGGCTGGTGGAACGAAAGGTGCATTACGGATGACACGCGACTGGTGGAAACATCTGATCCTGATCCTTGGTGTGATCGTCGTCATCGCGCCCTTCTATATGATGGTCAGCTACTCGTTCAAAAGCCCCGGTGAGATTGACCGGGGGGAGGGCGGTTTCTTCGGGCGACAGGAAATGATGGTGGATGAGCGCTGCGTCAAGCTGCGCGATCCCGACCGCAAGGATGTGGCTGCCGCCGCGCCACGGTTCCCCGGCGCCACGGAAGGTGAGATCCGCGATGCGCTGGTCGCCGAAGCCGAGGCCGATTGCGCCATGCGTCCGGTGGTCTTCAACTACTCCAAGGCATTCACCGAGGCGCCGTTGCTGCGGTATCTGCTCAATGGCGTGATCGTCACCGCGTCGATCTTCCTCATTCAGGTGGTGGTGGCCCTGCCTGCGGCCTATGCGCTGGCCAAGCTCAAGTTCTGGGGGCGCGAGGCGGTGTTCGGGCTGGTGCTGTTCTGCCTACTGATCCCAGTGCATGCCATTGCGCTGCCGCTCTACATCATGCTGGCCAAGCTGGGGCTGACGAATACCTATGCCGCGCTGGTGGTGCCCTGGACAATCTCGGTCTTTGGCATCTTCCTGATGCGCCAGTTCTTCATGACCGTGCCCGATGACCTGATCGATGCCGCCCGCATGGACGGCATGGGCGAGTTTTCCATCGTCTGGCGCGTGATGTTGCCCACGGCTATCCCGGCGCTTCTGGCCTTTGCGATCTTTTCGATCGTGGCCCATTGGAACGACTATTTTTGGCCTCGCATCGTCGTTACCGGCAACCGCGATCTGTTCACCCCGCCGCTGGGCCTGCGCGAGTTCAAGGGCGATGGCGATGGCAGCTATTTCGGCCCGATGATGGCCACAGCCACCGTGATTGTCACCCCGCTGATCGTTGCCTTCCTGATGGCGCAGAAACGCTTCATCGAAGGGATCACCCTAAGCGGCATGAAATGAAACGGGGGCGCCCCGAAAGACGCCCCCATCACCGAGATCCCGACAAGGGATAAACCCCGGAGCCCCCGTCTGCAAACAAATGGCTCCAAGACCCGGCAAGAGAGGATACTTTCCATGAAACTGACTGCCACTGCAATGGCCCTGGCGCTGAGCGCTTCGGCTGTCTTCGCCGAAGACACCGTCACCATCGAATTCGCCTACCCCTATTCGCATCTGTTCGATGTGACCTATGAGGCGATGATGCCCGCCTTCAAGGAAGCACACCCCAACATCGAAGTGAAGTTCCGCGCCACCTATGAATCCTACGAGGACGGCACCAACACCATCCTGCGCGAAGCTGTCTCAGGCAACCTGCCTGACGTGACCATGCAGGGCCTGAACCGTCAGCAGATCCTAGTCGAAAAGGGTATCGCCAAGTCGCTGGAACCCTTCATCGCCAAAGAAGCTGATTTCGCCAAGGACGGTTATCACGACGCGATGCTGTCGCTGTCGACCTTCGACAGCAACGTGCACGGTCTGCCCTTCTCGGTCTCGCTGCCGGTTGGCTACTACAACATGGATATCCTGAAAAAAGCTGGTGTTGATGCGCTGCCTCAGACCTGGGACGACGTAATCGCGATGTGCGAAACCATGAAGGCGGGTGGTATCGACAACCCAATCTTCTGGGGGTGGAACATTACCGGCAACTGGTTCATGCAGGCGCTGATGTGGTCGCAAGACAAGGCAATCGTTGAGGGCGGCCGTGTCACCCTCGACAGCCCCGAAGCCCTGGCCGCCATGGAGCAGATGCAGGAGATCTTCACCAAATGTGAGATGAAGAACCTCGAATGGAAGGCTGCCCTGTCTTCCTTCTCGGCGGGTGAGATCGGCATGATGTTCTGGTCAACCTCGGCGTTGGGTGCGGTTGAGCGGTCTCAGGGCGATTTTGAGCTGGTCACGGGACCGTTCCCGGGCATGGGTGAAACGCCCAAAGGCCTGCCCGCCGGTGGTAACGCGGCGCTGCTGACCTCCACCTCGGATGATCCACGCGTGCAGGAAGCTGCCTGGACCTGGCTCAAGTACATCACCTCGGGGGAAGGTGCTGCCGAAGTTGCCAAGACCACCGGTTACATGCCGCCGAACAAAGCCGCCAATGAGGTGATCCTGGCCGATTTCTATCAGCAGAACCCGAACAAGCAGACGGCTGTGGACCAACTGCCGCTGCTGCGCGACTGGTTGGCCTATCCGGGTGACAACGGTCTGGCGATCACCCAGGTGATCTATGACGGCATCGAACGCATCGTCACCGGTGACGCAACCGATATGAAAGAGCTTCAGCAGGAAATGGTTGAGGAAGTCGCCGATCTGCTGCCGAACGGCTAAACCGTCTAATCCGGTCGCCCGCCCGCACCAGGCGTGGGCGACCGAACCCGGAATTTCAGGATACATCATGAAGATCATTCATATTTCCGACATTCACCTCACCGTTCCCGGTGAAGAGATGGGCGGGCTTGACCCACATGCCCGTTTTGCCCGCGCCATCGCGGATGTGACCAAGAACCACGCGGATGCCATACGTATAGTCATCACCGGTGATCTGGCGCATTGGGGCGAGGTTGAGGCCTACGAGGCCCTGAAAACGGCACTGGCCGGGGTTTCCATTCCGGTGCGCCTGATGATCGGAAATCACGATGATCGCGCGCATTTCTGCAAGGTGTTTGACACGCATCCGGCTGACGCAAACGGCTATATCAACTACGGCGAAACGGTGAACGGGACGCGGATGCTGTATCTGGACAGTGTCGGTGACAAGACCCACGCGGGCCATTTCTGCGCCGACCGCCGCGCCTGGCTTGAGGGCGAACTGGCCGCGTCCCAACGCGCGCGCCTCTTCCTGCATCACAACCCGATGCCCGTGAGTCTGCCTGCGGAGGACAAAATTGCGCTTGTCCCAGAGGACCGCGCGCCGTTCAAAGCTTTGCTTAAAACCTATCTTGACCGGATAGACTACATCCATTTCGGCCATGTCCATGCGCCGATCCATGGGCAGTTTGCGGGCATCCCCTTTGCCAGCGTTCCCTCGACCGGCAACCAGTCGCTCCCTGACCTGAACGAGACAGAGGTCCTCAAGGGGGCCCCGATGGACCCGGCTTATTTCGTGCTGCTGATCGACGGCGATGACACCACGATCCACCAGATTCCCTTCGCCTGGGACGGGCCGGTCATGGCCTCGGGTACCGGCTGGGATGATTGGGCCAAACCCGGCGCGGCGGCAGCAGAATGAAGTTCATCCATCTGACCGATACCCATGTGATCGGTGGGGACCGCCTGCTTTACGGGGCAAACCCCGCCCGCCGGTTGGCACGCGCGGTGGACAGCATTAACGCCGAACATGGTGACGCGGCCTTCGTGATGCTGACCGGTGACATGACCCACTGGGGCGACCCCGAGGCCTATGCCGCCTTCCGCGCCCAGATCACCCGTCTTACCATGCCGGTGCATCTGATGGTCGGCAACCATGACGACACGGCTGCTTTTGCTACGCATTTCCCGGACGTCCCGCGCGATGACAATGGCTTTGTGCAATATGCGTTCGACACGCCCCATGGCTGCGCCATCTGTCTCGACACCAAGCAGCCCGGCACCCATGCAGGCGGCTATTGTGCAGCCCGGCGAGAGTGGCTTGCCGCCGAGCTGGCCCGCGCCACCGGTCCGGTTCTTCTGTTCATGCACCACCCGCCTTTCCCGGTCGGCATCAAGAGCATGGATGAGATCATGCTGCAGGACGCAGGGGCCTTTCACGAGGTGATCGCCCCACATAGATCGCGCATCCGTCACCTGTTCTTCGGGCATCTCCACCGCGCGGTTTTTGGCAACTGGTGCGGAATCAGCTTTTCCTGCATGCGCGGTCTAAATCACCAGGTCGCATTTGATCTGACACCAGATCGGACAGACATCCCAGGCAACTTGGAAGCACCTGCTTATGGCGTTGCGCTCGTGAACGAGGAAACAGTCGCTGTGCATTTGCATGATTTCACCGACGACTCTCCAAGGTTCTCGCTACAAGCACTCGAAAGAATGGATCCGGTTCTCTAACAATTGAGTTTGAGACACACAGGCCTTCAAGAAAGCGGACTTTCACTGAGAACGAGACGAGAGGCAGCTTTGCGCAGGAAGCTGACTTTGCAAAGTTTGCCTTTCGGCCCACTACTGTGGTTAGCGGGAAGGCAAAACGCTGCATTGCCATTTTCCTAAAGCTGCCGTTGGCGCACGGGTGCAGCATTTTGGCGAGTTATAGGTCGGCAGTGCGGGACAAAACGGGCTTTCGCTGCGCCTGCGCCAATGGCTACTTTAGGTGTCAGTCGGTAGCAGTTCGAGCCGCGCCGATGATGTGCGATTGGCGAGGGACCACCGGACACTCCATTCGTTCAATTGAGGGCTCTTCATTGGTTTTCAGCAGCTCTTTCACGCTCCACTGGCCCATTTCACGATGGGGCAGCAAAACGGTGCTGAGACCGGGTGAAAGATGTTGCGCGATTTCCTGATCGTCATATCCCATAACCGCGATGGTCCCACCGACTGTCTCGCCAAGTTCCTTGAGAGCCTCGTAGCAGCCGACCGCCATAAGATCGTTTGCGCAAAAGATGGCGTCGGGACGGGTCTTTCCTGACATCAGTTTCAATGTGGCCTCGCGGCCCCCACTGGGCAGGAAGTTGCCTTCTGCGATGAGGCTCGGGTCAACCGGGATACAAGCCGCGCGAAGGGCGCGTTCGTAGCCTTCCATCCGTTGGTCAGAGGCCTCCATCCAGCTTTCACCGGAAATAAATGCGATGCGGCGATGCCCTGCTGCGAGGAGTGCTTTTGTCGCGTCTTCTCCGCCGCGCCGTTCGGCTGGAACGACAGATGCGTATTTTCCAGCCGCGTCATAGCAATTGAGCAATGTTGCCCGGTGGCGTGCCAAACCGACTGGCGGCGCGACTTCGCGGGTCAGGATTGAACCGTAAATGACGCCAACGACGCCGTCCTGCGCCCATTTTTTGAGAACCTCTGCCTCATATTGCGGATCGCCCCCTGTCATGACGACTTCGACAATGATGTCGTTTTTCCAGGCTTCTTCCTGCACGCCTTCAATTGAGATTGCGGCAAAAGGGCTGGTAGCGATTTCATCCAGCATCAAGCCGATAACACCAAGGCCGGAGGACTTTGGTGGGCGTCCCGCACCACGCGGGCGATAGCCCAATGCGTCTACCGCGTCCTTCACCCGTTTGCGGGTTTCGCGGCTAATGCGCATATCTTCCAGACCATTCAACACAAACGAAACGGTGGATTGTGAGACCCCAGCATGCAGGGCGACGTCTTTCATCGTAACGCGCGACGCGCTTTTTCCATTGGGTTTCCTGGTCAAATTCTCAAATCCCTTGCTATGCGCTAATAAATATTGCTAATAATATTAGCACAAGAGGAATCAGCGCACTTTGGGAGGAGGCGGTCGATGGCTTCACGGTCAAAACTATCGCAGACGCAAGCCGCTTGGCTTTTGCTTGCGCCATTCCTCATCACCTACACCTTGTTCTTGATCTATCCGTTCTTTCGCGGCGTCTGGATATCGCTCCACGATTGGAACCTGCTGGCCGTTGCGTTCAACCCCGACGCCAAGGAATTCGTCGGTATGCGTAACTACGAACGGGTGATGTGGGGCAAGGACATCACATGGTCCGCCTTCAATGCCCCTGTTTTGCAGACGCTTGGTCTTTTGGGCGTCGCACTCTCGATCTTCCTCTCCCGGATGAGCCGCTTGAGCCGCTTCAATGCGATCGCCCTTGGCATCGTGTCAGTGCTCTTGGTGTTCCTCCCCGGTTTTCATCCGGGGGAAGAAGGCCGTTGGTATGACCGGCGGTTTTGGCCAACGGTCGGCAATACGCTGGTGTTTGTCGGCTTTACTGTACCGGGCGTGACGATCTCCGCGCTTGTGCTGGCGGCGGCGCTCAATCGCGAAACGCGGGCCATGAGCATCCTGCGGACCTTGTTCTTCCTGAGCCAGGTCCTGTCGGTGACGGTCGTGACGCTGATCTGGCAGATCGTTTTCTCGCCGCGTCAGGGGCTGATCGCCAACATCACCGAGACCTTTGGTGGCACGCCGATCAACTGGCTCACGGACCAACAATTCGCCATGGCAGCCATCGTCATCGCGACAGTCTGGTGGTCTCTTGGCATTGCGATGATCCTGTTTCTTGCGGGTCTTCAGGACATCTCGAAAGACATTTACGAGGCCGCGGCCCTGGACAATGCAAAGGGCGCGCGGGCGTTCTGGTTCATCACCCTACCAAACCTGACACGCACGATTTCGGTCGTCGTGATATTGCAAATTATCCTGCATTTCCAAGTGTTCGGACAACCGCATTTGATGACCCAAGGTGGTCCCAACGATACGACACAGGTGCTGGTTCGCTACATCTACCAAACCGGATTTCGCGACAGTGAGCTGGGGCGCGCGAGTGCGATGGCGGTGTTCCTGTTCCTCATCATGGGGTCGTTTTCGATCATCCAGTTTGTTATCGGACGGGAGAAAGACTGATGAACCGCAGTTATTACTGGCTCGTCCTCGGCCTTTCGACCCCCGCGTTCTTGTGGCTGGTGCCAACGCTCTGGATGGTCTCGCTTTCATTCCAGCCCAACGATGTTCTTGCCCGCACCACATCGTCTACGTTCTTCGGGCTCATTCCTTTGCCGTTCACATGGGACAACTACGCGGCGCTTTTCTCTTTCGGTCAAACGCCGGGGTGGTTCCTCAATTCGTTCATCGTGGCCATTGGGATGACGTTGGGTGTGCTGCTGGTGTCGACCACCGCGGGCTATGCGCTTGCGCGAATGGAGTTTCCGTTCAAGCGCACGATCATGGTGATCTGCCTGATCGGCCTGATGGTGCCGGAACAGGCCGTGTTCATTCCGCTCTACACGATGTTCGCCGATTTCGGCTGGCACAACAGCTATCACGCGCTGATCCTGCCGCGCATGGCCGTGCCGATCGGCGTTTTCCTGATGATGCAGTTCTTCAAGGCGATCCCAAAGGATATCGAAGAGGCCGCGCGTCTGGATGGCGTCACATGGCTGAAGATCTTTTGGTATGTTATGCTGCCGCTCGCCCGCCCTGCGATGATGACACTGACGATCCTTACGTTCCTTTATGCATGGAACGATTACCTGTGGCCGCTCGTCAGCGCCCAGCAACGGGAATACTTCACTATCACCCTGGGCCTCGCGTCCATCCAATCCAACTTCGCGCAATCAGAGGGCCTTGGCCGTGTCATGGCCTCGGGCGTTATCGCCTCCCTTCCGGTTGTCATCTTGTTCCTGATTTTCCAGCGGCACGTGGTGCAAGCCATGACGGCTGGCGGATCAAAGGGCTAACGCACATTAAGGGAGGATACTTATGAAATATGTGCTTCTGACGGCGGCCATGGCCGCAGGGATTGCCACAACGGCACCCGCACAAGAGATCACACTGGGCCGTTTCTTCGGCGCATGTGAAGACGCAGGCACGGACACCACAACGTCCGCCGGCGAAGCCTGCATCATACAGTCGATCATCAACGCGGCAGACGCCGAGCTTGATGGCATCAGCATCAACACGCTGCCGACGGATTGGGGCAACTATTACGATCAGGTCAAAGCGGCCTATGCAGGCGGCACACCTCCGGATGTGCACGTGATGCACCGCCACCGTGTACCTGAATTCGCGGGCCTTGGCGCAATCGCCGAGATTTCTGGCGAGTTGGAAGCCGCGGGTATCGACCCATCCGATTGGTCGCCCGCTGCATTGGACGCGGTGAGCTTCAATGGCGGCATCTACGGTGTCCCAATGGATTTCCACGCCAATCTTTGGCATGTCAACATGGACCTGATGGCCGAGGCTGGCTTGGTTGAAGACGGCAAGCCTGTCCTGCCGACGTCACCCGACGAATTGCTGGCCCATGCGCAGCGGTTCAAGGACGCCACCGGGCAGGATTACCTTGCCGCTGACTTCGCGCAGTTTCCCATCGGTGTTCGCGTCGTTCTTGCCCTGATGTGGCAGCAGAATTCCAACATCTTCACCGATGACGGCACAGCGACCATCAACTCCGAGGAAGGCCAGAACGCTGTCACGGCGATCACGCAGCTATTCGACGCTGGACTTGCCAACCCGCAGTTGAACTATGCCGACAGCCAGCAGGCTTTCCTGAATGGCGAGGCCGGAATTCTGGTCAACGGCACGTGGGTCGTTGATTTCTACACGGCCGAGGCAGCGAAAGAAGAAGTGGGTCTGGATAACTACTATGTCGCGGATTTCCCGACGCTGTTTGAAACTGGCGCAACATGGGCGGACAGCCACATGTGGGCGATCCCCGCATCGCTGGAAGGTGAAGAGCGTGCGGCGGGCTTGAAGGTTCTGGCTTTCATCAACGATCACAACATCGACTGGGCGCGCACCGGCCATATGGCTGTGCGCACCTCGGTTGTGGAAAGCGATGCCTATCAGGCCCTGCCGCACCGCGATGAATACACCGGCACCGCCGCCATCGCCCGCGACACGCCACCATCCGAGCGTTACGGCGCGATCCAGGACGTGTTGAACCGCGAGCTTCAGGCAATCTGGCTGACCGGCAAGACGGTTGAGGCCGCCCTGGGCGACGCCGAGATCGAAGTGCAGGACCTTCTGGACCGCTGAGTAATCTGCCGCCCCGCTTTATGCGCGGGGCGGCCCATGTTCTACGAATTGGGTGCACGCATGGACCGTTGGACGAGCAAACATGCCAAAGACTGGTGGCAGAAACGCCCTTGGGTCTGTGGGTTTAACTTTCTGCCCTCGACTGCTGTTAACTTCATCGAGATGTGGCATCCGGCTACCTTCGACATGCCGACGATCAAGCGCGAACTGGGGTGGGCTGCCGAGATTGGCTTCAATGCAATTCGAGTCAACTTGCCATACCTGGGCTGGGTGCATGACGCAGACGGCCTGATGGATCGCCTCGATCAGGTCATGGACGTTGCCCATGGCTTTGGGATCGACACCATTCCATGTCTCTTCGACGATTGCGGTTTTGGTGGCGACGAACCTGTCTGGGGGCCGCAGGCCGACCCGGTTCCCGGTGTGCACAACAGTCGTGCCGTGGCCTCGCCCGGTCGGGCGATCGTGATGGACCCCGACCAACGCGACAGCCTGAAATCCTACGTTCGTGCGACGATCCGCAAATTCCGCAATGATCGGCGGATCCTGTTCTGGGACCTTTACAACGAGCCCGGCAACCGGATGAATTTCGCGGACGGCGATTTCGAGCGTTACGCCTCGACGTTGGAACAAAGCGCCCTATCACTGATGGAAAGCTGCTTTGCGTGGGCGCGGGCCGAATATCCGGTCCAGCCGTTGACCGTCGCAGCTTGGACCACACCGTTGCCCGATGACGACAGCCATCCCTATCAAACCGAGATTGATCGCAGCGCCCTGCTGCATTCTGACATCATCACCTTTCACGCCTATTGGAACCGTGCGCGGGTGTCAGAATTCATTGACGTGCTGACCGTTCTGGACCGCCCGATCCTGTGCACAGAGTGGATGGCCCGCGCTGTCGATAGCCAGATCAGCGATCAGTTGGAACTGTTCCGCGACCGACTTGTGGGATGTTTCCAATGGGGGCTGGTCAAAGGACGCACACAGACATGGCTGCCGTGGCCCGACGAACTGGTGAAAGCCCACGGGGGCGACCCTGCCCGCGATGTCTGGTTCCACGATCTGTTGCACGAAGACGGGCGACCCTACGACGAACGGGAAATTGAAACGATCCGGCGGCTGACGACAAGCGATGCCAGGATGCATGAAGGGACGGCAATCTGATGTCAGGCGTCACGATGAACAACGTCATCAAGAAATATGGTGACGTGCAAGTGATCCACGGGATCGATCTGCAAATTGAAGACGGGGAGTTTTGTGTCTTCGTCGGCCCATCGGGCTGCGGCAAGTCAACTTTGTTGCGCATGGTCGCGGGATTGGAAGAGACAACCGGCGGCACGATGACCATCGGTGCGCGCGACGTCACAAAACTCGACCCGTCTGATCGTGGTGTCGCAATGGTTTTCCAGACTTACGCGCTCTATCCGCATATGACCGTTAAGGACAATATGGGCTTCGGTCTGCGTATGAACGGTCACGCCAAGCCAGAGATTGAAAAGAAGGTCGCTGAAGCCAGCCGCATTCTGAAACTGGATGAATATCTGGATCGTAAGCCTGCGGCCCTGTCGGGTGGTCAACGACAGCGTGTTTCCATCGGGCGTGCCATCGTCCGCGGTCCCGACGTATTCCTCTTCGACGAACCCTTGTCCAACCTTGATGCCGAACTGCGGGTCGAGATGCGGGTCGAAATCGCCCGTCTGCACAAGGAAATCGGTGCGACGATGATCTACGTGACCCACGATCAGGTCGAAGCCATGACGCTGGCCGACAAGATCGTCGTACTGCGATTGGGGCGGATCGAGCAGGTTGGCTCGCCGTTGGACCTTTATCGCGATCCCGACAACAAATTCGTGGCAGGCTTCATTGGCTCGCCAGCGATGAATTTTCTCGATGCGACGGCAAACGAAAAAGGCGTCACGATACCTGCTTTGAAAATGACGGCGCCAAGCCCAATTCGTGTGGCAGGCAAAGCGGTGACCGCTGGCCTACGTCCCGAACACCTTGAAATCGACCCCGCAGGGGATGCACTTCATGTTGATCTCGTGGAAAGCCTTGGCGGCGTGTCCTTTGCCTACCTTGTTTCGCACACCGGCGAGAAAATTGTCATCGAAGAGCGCGGTGATGAACGGGTCAGTGAAGGTCAACGTGTGGGTCTGAAATTTGACGCCAAACGGCTTTACCTTTTCGACGCGGAAACAGAACAACGTCTGCGGGGATAAGACGACCGTGACAATACAAATTCAGCCCTTTGGAACGCTACCGGATGGATCACCGGTGGAGCAAGTGTCCATCATCGGCGGAGGGCTGACTGCGCATATCCTCACCTACGGCGCGACAGTTCAGGACTTGCGGCTCGACGGGTTGGAACATCCCCTCGTACTTGGTGCGCCCATGCTTGAGCCATATCTTGGGCCGATGACCTATTTCGGCGGGATCGTCGGACGGTTTGCGAACCGCATTGCCGATGGACGGTTCGAACTCAATGGTACCACGCACCACGTTCCGGCCAACTGGCTCGGTCGCCATGCCTTACATGGTGGCCCCGTCGGGACCGGGCAGAAGGTCTGGAAAATTGGCGCTCTCACCGCTGACAGCCTGCGCCTCGATCTGACCTTGCCAGACGGGGATATGGGATTCCCCGGCGAGATGTCGGTGAGTGCACAGTTTTTCCTCGGCGGTGACGGCGACCTTGCCATCGACATTCAGGCCCGGACCGACGCCCCAAGTCCCTGTTCCTTTGCACATCATGGATACTTCAATCTGGATGGTGACGCCGACATCACGAACCATCTGCTGCAGATAGATGCGCAATCATACCTTCCCGTCGATGACGATCTGATCCCGACAGGCGAGGTTGCAGCAGTGGCAGGAACGCGCTTCGATTTCCGCACAGCACGCGAGCTTGGGTCAAGCAGCATTGATCACAATTTTTGCCTGTCCGACCGCCGGGTTCCGCTACGCGCTGTGGCTAAACTATTCAGCAAAAAGAGCGGCATCGCCATGCATGTCGAGACCACCGAACCGGGGCTTCAGATCTACGATGGCGCGTACATACCCAAGAAGGGTCTGCTTGGACTTGACGACCGTCTCTACGGACCGCTCGCTGGGATAGCTATGGAAGCGCAGAACTGGCCGGATGCGCCAAACCACCCTGATTTTCCGAGTGCCATACTCCGGCCAGGTGAGACATATTCCCACCAGACCCGCTATCGCTTTCAACGGAACCGCAAGCCAGTCGGGTAGGATTAGCCGGCCACTCCAACATCCTCCGACGGCGGAATTCAAACGGGTGGCGCCCTAGTCTGCAGCCAAAAGAGCGGACTTTGGTGCACAGTGTAGCATTCTACACATTGGGCTCTAAGCCGCCATGCGGCAGCGAGGCAGCGGGTCCGCAGCGAAACTGCGTGCGAACCAAGTTTGTCAACTGCTGGTGCCAGCCCAAAGCAGGCATGGCCGTTCTGCAGTGAGGGCGGCAAGCAGCCATTCGCTGCCGCAGCACAGGTTTCGCAAGATCGGTGAAAGTTGCCGTTCGATGCGCAATTTACTCACACAGAAATGCTGCGCCGGACGCCAATGTCAGGAATGTGCAGCTATAGGATGTTGCAGAGTTTCGTAAACGGCCCAAATCGGTCGTTCACAACGATGACGGGCGCAGCGGAGCAGCTCATGCGGTCATGGAACCGAATGCGCAAATATGGCTTTGCAAACTCGAGTTCTGGACACGCGTTCGAATTGTATGTCGTCCGGCGGTTCGAAACTGTGTTTGAGGAGAAAGCCTGTCGTTGTTGCTGCCACAAAGGAGGGTGTTACGCCGGTTTTGACCCTTTGGGACTGTTCGCCAAGGTGCCTCTGTGAGCATGGCGATCACTAAATACGACAACGCCGCAAAATGCATATCACATGAGGCAATTTTATGAATCAGCAGATAACCAACGGTAGATTGCGACATCTTCTAAATCGTACAATCCGCGCTCAAAACCAAGCCACTTCACTGACTTCGATCAGGGCAGTGTGATCTCTGCCAAAAGCCACAATCGCAACAGAGGTGACGGTGTCCGCCCGCTGGGTCTTTTTGAGGAAACTGCCGGAGGGTTTGAAGGCGCTAAAGGGCAGTTGGACGTCAGTCCAATCCGGGGAGGTGGTGAACTGCGCCTGGTAGTATTGCCAAGGCAAACGCGTGCCTTTGGTGCGCAGGTGGATATAATAAGTCCCACCGTTGCCGCGCACTTTTAGCCGCACACCTTTGGTAGTGTCGGCCAATCGGTCTGTCAGAGTGCGGCGCACTTGGATGAAACCGCCATTGTTGTCGGTGCTCACTTCGCCTGACAGCCGAACATAAGAGTCGGAGGCGTCGCGCTCAAATGTGGCGTTGCCAGTGGACACGCCCCCCATGACTGTGTCGGCAAAATACGCCCAACGCTTGGAGGGATTGGTGTCGAAGGTTTCAAACATCTCCTCAGCCGTCCCCGCTCCTGCGCTAAACGCGGCGACCAGGCCGGTTGCGATCAAAGTGCGCCATTTCATTGGGTGAGCCTCCTTCAGTTCAACACGGCAATTGACAGGTTCAGGACCGTCGCGAAACTCACCCACGCCAGATAGGGAATGAACGCGACCCCAGAGGATCGGTCCCAGCGCCAGGTGCCGTGAATGAACAGCACAATCGTGGTCCAGAGCGCACCAATCACCACAAGCGCCAGCCAAGGCATTTCTAGTACAAAGAATGCCGGAGACCACAGGAAATTCAAGACCAGCTGCGCCCACCATAGGGTCAACAAAGAGCCGTGATCGCGCGCCTCAAATTGACGCCAGCCGGCCATGGCGATCAGCACATAGAGTGTCGTCCAGACCGGTGCAAAAATCCAGTTGGGGGGATTGAACACGGGTTTGTTGAGAGCTGCGTACCACGCTCCCGGGGCCGTCAACGTCCCGATCAAAATGCCGCCCCCCATGACCAGGATCAGAAAGGCGATGCGGAAGGTCCATTTTGTCATGGGGGTCTGTTCCTATGGTGTGCGGTTACGGGGATCTTAGCACGAGAGGCCGGTCACTTTCGCCTGTGCGTCGGAACCAAAAAACGCGGATTGGGGCACATCTGCGCCGACCAGTTTCACCTTGGCGCCGGAGATTTCTGAGCCGGTCATGGTGATTTCGCGCCCCCCAAGGGTGTCGTCAACATCAATGGTAAAGGCGATACTTGCCCCTGAACCCAGAGTCGAAATCGGCAGGTCAATTGAGTTTTGGCCATCCACGAGGGTTGGCAGCGTGGTCAGGGCCTCGCGGCCGGCAACGACCTCAAACGGTTGAAAGATCTCGATCCCCGCGCCGCTGCCTGTGACATCAAAAATCAGCGCGCCTTGGGAGGTCGTGAGGTCAAGTGTGAGGGTGCTGGCAGTCAACGCACAGGCGCCGACGTTTTTGATTTCAACGCGATCTTTGGGGGCGCCTTCAATAAACCGAACAGTGAGGTCGGCAAGCCCGGCTGTGGACAGCAGGGGGAGGGCGAGCGCGGCAAGCGTCAGGTGCATTGGGCGAAACATCTAGGAACCTCTTTGTTTGGCAATGTTTTAATTACGACGTGGCGCTTGTGCAGGATCATTTTCGATTGGGCAAATGTCGTCCGCTAGCCCATGTGTTTCGTATCCACAAAAATGGGCTGAGGAGGCAAACGTGCAAATCGTCTGGTTTGAACGAGACTTGCGTGTTCAAGACCATTGGGCGTTGACCTATGAGGTACAGTGGGGGCCCGTAGTGCCGCTGTTTGTGGTGGAACCTGCGTATTGGCGGCTTGACGACGTGTCCTGTCGGCACTGGGACTTTGCCAGCGAGGCGCTCGGGAGTTTGCGGGAGGATCTTGCGGACTTGGGGCAGCCGCTGATTGTGCGGGTTGGGGACGTTCTGGACGTGTTGGACGACTTGCGCAAAACCGTGGGTGTGCACGGACTTTGGTCGCATGAAGAAACCGGCAACGGATGGACCTATGCCCGAGATAAGCGGGTCGGCGCGTGGTGTCGCGCCAAAGGTGTGCCGTGGCACGAGATCCCGCAACACGGGGTGCAACGGCGGATGACCTCGCGCAACGGATGGGCGGCCCAGTGGGATCGGTTTATGGCGGAGCCGGTTGCCAAAGCGCCTGCTCTGAAGCCAACCGGCGTATCGCCTAGTCCTATTCCCAGCACCAGGGACCTCGGTCTGGTGCCCGATGGGGCGCGGGAGCGACAAATGGGCGGACGGGCTGCGGCGCAGGATATCTTGTCGTCGTTCTTGACGGCGCGCGGGCGGACCTATCGTCGTGCCATGTCTTCGCCTTTGGCCGGTGCACGTGCGTGTTCCCGGCTGCCGCCGCATTTGGCCTGGGGCAGCCTTTCCATTCGGGAGATCGCACAGGCCACTTGGGCGCGGCAACGGGCGGTAAAATTGTCTGACGTCAGCGCCTATGGGTCCAAATCGGGCGATTTGATAAGAGAGTATTTCTGGCTCATCTGTTTGGTTTGATTATGCGGCGCGCTGGCTGTGATGCAAGCGTCGCGTTTCAAGCGTCTTTTGTTTGATCCTTTCTCGTTGTTCCAGAATGGCTTTGTCACGGCCGAAGTAGACATCGGCTGGCGTGACGTTGTTCAGGCTCTCGTGATAGCGTTGGTAGTTGTAGTGATCGACGAAGGCTTCGATCTTCTGCGTGAGGTCGCCGGGCAGGTAGTAGTTTTCAAGCAGGATGCGGTTCTTGAGGGTCTGGTGTCAACGCTCGATCTTGCCCTGTATCTGAGGGTGATATGGGGCGTCGCGGACATGGCCAATCTGCTGATCTTCCAGCCAATCTGCCAACTCACCCGAGATGTAACTCGACCCATTATCGTTGAGCAGGCGGGGCTTGTGCAGGACCGTCGCCTGATCGCAGCCCGAGGCTTGCAGCGCCAGGTCAAGCGTGTCGGTCACGTCGCCGGACTTCATCGTTGTGCAAAGCTTCCATGCGATAATGTATCGGCTGTAGTCGTCCAGGATCGTCGAGAGGTAAGAGATCGTGACCAGTAGAATTAGGATGCTTACCTTCTCAAGGATCGTCATGAAGTAGATTCCTTATCTTGGCCCTTCATGTGTACCGCAGGTTGGCAATAGGGCAGCCCGTGGTGCGCACGCGCCGCCCCTCTGAGGTTGTGCATCAAGCGGTCTGTGCTTGATTCTGGGTCATCCAAAGCAGTCCGAGGAGAAGCAGCGCTGCGGAGATCGCGCAGGCCAGCGTCCGGATCGAATTCCAGAAGGTCCAGCGGGGCACATAAGTCTGCATCCAGTACTCGCGTGTCGTGCCAGATGACGCCTCCATCCCGGCAAGCGCTTCGTTCATGGGCACGTTGAAGAAGACGGTGACGCCTAAACAGCCGATCAGGTAGACTAGCCCCGCCGCCATGATCAGCGTGCCAGCAGGCCCGGTCAGGCCAAAAGCCCCATAGGCCGCCACGGCCACCGAAACGGCTGCCATGCCCAGAAAAAGGGCCATGAAGACCCAGCGAAACACCTCGCGATTGATGACTTGCATGGCCTCGACGCCACCATGGCCACCGGTCAGGGCAAGCGACCGCATGATGAAGTCGGAAAAAGCCAGAAAGACGCCGCCCACAATTGCATAGGCGAGGATTGCGAATTGGAAGAGAAAGAATAAAGCAGTCGACATGGTCGATCCTCCTGAGTGGGCGTTGCGACAGGAGGCTGTGCCTCCTGTATAAGGTCTTGAGATGATCACGCGGCCGTGGACCACGCGCCGGCGGCCATTGCCGTCTGGGCAAATTCAGCAAAGTCACGCGGTTTGCGGCCCAAGGCGCGTTCGACACCGTCTGCCGTATGAGCGTTGCGACCATCCAGCGTTTCGCGGGCGATCTGCGTAAAGACCTCGGCCACGAAATCACCGCCAGAAGCTGCAACATTGGCGTGGAAATCTTCGAAGGTAATCGGGATGTGCTGAATGTTGCGCGCCAAGGTTGAGGACAACACCTCGGCCATCTCGGCGAAGGTCATCAGGCGTGGACCGGTGACCTCATAGCGTTCCCCGATGTGTCCGTCTTCGGTCAAAGCCGCGACCACAACATCGGCAATATCGTCAATGTCGATGATCGGTTCTTTGATCTCATCACCGGGCATTGGTAGCACGCCGCCCAGAATTGGGTCGCGCAAATAGCCTTCGCTGAAGTTCTGCGCAAACCAAGCGGCTCGGACGATGGTAAAGCGCAGGCCCGAGTTCCGGACGATTTCTTCACCCATGGCGGCGAAATGCTCACCGCGGCCCGAGAGCAGAACGATATGCTTGAGCTCAGTATCAGCTGCTACCTTTGTGAAAGCCTCCAGCTTGTCCACTGCGCCAGGGAAGGCCAGATCTGGGAAGTAGGTGACATAAGCTTTGGAAACACCGTTCAGGACAGGTGCCCAAGTGCTGGGATCTTCCCAGTCGAAAGGGGTCTTTGATTTTCGCGCGCCGCGACGGACAGCGACGCCTTTTGCTTCGAGTTTTCTGGCGACACGAGAGCCGGTCTTGCCGGTAGCACCGATGACGAGGATGGGCTGGTCGGTCATTGTTTGTCTCCTTGGTTTGTTTTGATGACCAAGGTTTATAAGCAGTGAGGCGAACCGGTATTGACTGCGCTTGCCAGGGTTTTGACATCTGCTGCCAATACCGCGCGTTGCGGCGGCTTTACCCGAGAGACTTCCGATAGGACGCCGGCGTCATGCCCATCCAACGTTTGAAAGCGCGGTTGAACGCGCTTTGCTCAGAATATCCGGTCAGGAACGCAACCTCGGACAGAGAGTAACGTTCATCTCGTAGCATAGCCGTGGCGATCTCGCGACGTGTCTCTTCGGTTAGGGTCTGAAAGCTAAGCCCGTGTTCGGCAAGACGCCGGTGTAATGACCGGACGCTCAGCCCCAGCTTGTACGCAATATCCGCCATTTTGGGCGGGCCCTCGCTGAGGGCGAGGGCAATCTCGCTTTTCGTCTGCGTTTGCAGAGCAGGCGCGTCATCAATTTGCGCAAGTTCATAGTCGAGATGCGATATAAGAAACTTTGTGATCCCCTCATCTCCGAGAATATTCGGATCGGATAGGGACTGGTAGGAGAGCAGCATCGCATCCTTATCCGCGCCGAAGTGAACCGGACAGCCAAAGTATTCTTCGTGATGCTCAGTTGTCTTTGGAGCGGCGTGCTTGAAGGTGACCTCTATTGGAGAAAAGGGTCGCGGTGACACTTGCCGACTGAGCGAAACGCCGCTCGCCAAGTCAGCCTCGATGGAAATGCGTATACCGAGACGCCGGATGCCTTCGCGATGTTCGACAAACAGAATGCCACCGTCTGTTTCCTGAAGCTCATACTGCGTGAAGCTGGTCCACAGGCGCCAGTACCGCGCCACGCGTGAGAATGACCCAAGGAGGTTCGGCGCGGATTTCCAAGCCAGGCCGAGCGCGCCGTACTCGTCCGGCCGCATTGCCTTGCCCACAATCAATGGCAAAGACGTTACGTCCATCTTATCGGCCATCAGCTCGATCATGCTATAGAAGTCATCTTCATCGAGCATATGCTTGGGGTCCCACGCGCCGCCGGCATCGACGCCAACGGACGCCAACACCGCATTTGCATCGATGGCACCACCCGCGACGCCAACAACTTTCCGAGCAAAAAGAGACGTAACTTGACCCATGGATTTAAGTTAAGCCTGTCGAAAACACGTTACAAGTCTTCCAACCGAGCTAGAGTTGCTCCCAAATTTTGACGGATCGCTGCTTCGCCGATGCACTGACAGACCACGCGCTGGTGAATGGCGCAGTCGTCCCGGAAGCAGAACTTCAATGCAACGCTTTGAAAGGCGAGTTTGTCCAGCATAGCTGCACTCAACCCCTGACTTTCGCTGCAACTCTCATCAATGACCGCTTTTCATGCGGCGACGCAGCTATCGCGAGCTATGCCCCCTCGCCGAAGGGCAGATTTTGCAAAGGTCGCAATCTGCGCATCGCTGCGATTGGTGGCACACGCAGCATCCGGCACCGCTGCGGTTTAGTATTGAAAGGCAGCTTTCGGGAAATCGACCTTAGAGCTTTGCGTCTGCAGCAGAGAACATTCTGAGCC
>Ga0189286_100243_pt1 | contig 22153 bp, 32 predicted proteins | sample UW69minimetaG_FD_130330 | JGI IMG/M metagenome (GOLD analysis project Ga0189286, IMG submission 130330) | Marine microbial communities from the Costa Rica Dome - UW69 mini metaG | ecosystem: Environmental > Aquatic > Marine > Oceanic > Photic zone | place: Costa Rica: the Eastern Pacific...
CGCCCGCCTCACATGCTTTGAGATAGCCGGGCAGAAAACGCCTGTTAATGTCCCCGGCAATTGCCTCTGCGCTGCGGGACGCCGCCACGGTTATCCGCCTCTCCTGCGGATAACGCGTGTGTTGACCTGGGACCGGCCCTGAGATCGTTAAGCGTTTGTCGTCTCGCCAGCATTGATTGAGGCAAATGCGCAGTGCTGTGTGGTCATCGTTCTGAATGACCGCCCCGGGGCGATGTTCTGAAGCACGTTGGCTCTCTATCTGATGAAACCTCCAATTGCCCGGAAGCAGCCGAGCAATTGTTGGCGCGATATCACAAGGCCGGTTCATGATGCCGCTCCTGCAAGGCGTTTGCCCTGACCTTTGGCTACATGAGTAGAGCCGTAAGTTTCTCGAATGTCCTCCATGGAAGTGCTACCGCGCGACCTGCTTGCCCATTCTTCGGGTCGGTAGTGCCAAGCTTTCTTTTTGCCTGCATATTTGAAACCTGCATCTTTCAAGGTTTCTCTATGGGGAAAGGTTTCGCCTGTGACCCATGCCCAATTGCCACATATTTCGATCTCCAGCCCAGGCAGATCGATAATGGCATTCAGTGCAGCGTTTAGAGCGTCGGGGTAATCGGCGCTTGCGGTCGTGTCGTTTGGAACAATCGTTTCCCCAATAAGCGGCTTGAGTGTGTCAAAGGCGTCGTTTACCACCTTCATCATCTCGGCCCCTGCCGGGTTTACATCAGGGTGGTACTTTTTCGCCGCTGCTCTGAATGCTTGTTTCAGATTGGTTTCAGTGAGTTCGCCAGTAAGGCCAAAGAACTGCATTGCGTCTGCTGGTTTCATTGTCTTGTCCTAAAATTAGTGAGTGGCTATCAACGCTTCGAGAAGAAGCGGAGCGACTGTGAGTGATGAGAAAAATGCGACGGTCGCCACCAGCTGGGCAGCGAACAAAAAGGCGTTCCGCGTTCGCGGCGCGTAGCTCGGCCTCATGACCCCCAAGCCTCAAAACGGTCATGCAGCGCTATCGGCGCACGACTTGGAAACCTGTCGTCTGAGGAATAGATAAAGCACCCGCCTGACATGGGGCCGTTGACACCTTCGGGCTTTACCGCTGGAACCGCTTTGAATCCCGTCTTGCATCGGGTTTGTTCAAGGCGAACTTCTGGCCGGTCGTCGTGGACGTAATGCGCACCGCTAATACCGGGGCCGGTAAGAATGGCTTTCGTGCAACGGGAGGAAATCCCATCATTGGAACAATCGTCCAAATCGGAACGATAAATCCAAACCAGGAGACCTTTGGTTTTCTGCTCTGCTTGTCTTTTATCGGGCGTTTCTGATGTTACTGTGTTGTTGCTCATGGCCCTTTTCCTTTCGTCTATCAGGGTTGCGACATGCAACCCTGACTAGCCAAGCGGCGATGAGCGTGGGGGGAATGGTCAAGATCACTTGGGCCGGAGGGGGATCACCCGGCCTGCAACGATCGAAGCGATAGCGGAGAGACGTGAAGGCTGGGGATACCGGGCCAAGTGCCGAAGGTTGTCTTGACCAGGGGGCGGGTAAGACCGCCCCTACTTTCGCTGAGATATGAAGCCGGAACGGCTACGATCCCTAAAAAGAGGGTTTGCTACTCGAATTGAAACGAATAGCATCTAGGTGCTCCCCGACATTCAGCGAGACAATGAGATGGAAGACCAAGAACCAGATCCAGGAAAGTTCCCGTTGGTACGAGGGAAAGTTATGGTGTTCGCTATTCTGTCGTTTCTCTTCTCATTGGGCATCCTAGTTTTTCATTTTGTTCGGGCGATCTACTGAGGTCTTCCGCTCTATAGACGACAGAGCGGAGATCCGGCCGGTCTGCCGGCGGGATCCGTCCGCGCAATCTTGATGACTGAGGGCGCGTCGAGTGTATCGATCGCGCACCTCAGAGATCATCACAAACAAGGTCGTCCTGGTAATCGAGGACTGAGATCAACCGTCTGGTTTATCTTTGGTTTTGGCCGCTTTGCGGGCAGACCAAATTCTATATGAGAAGTAGAGGAAGGAGCCTACGCCACCCAAAACGGTGGCGAGATTGGCGAGCAGTTCGAGGTCGAACATGTGCATTTCCACACACGCCTGGAATACGAGTCCTTATGCTACCAACTCAAATGGCGGACTCTCAGGCGCTAGGTCTGGAAAGCCGGTAGATTGTGCACTCGTTGGTGCGTCGCAATCATCCCGGGATAGAATTTTCATCCCACTCTCCGTCGTTTTCAATTAGGCCTACAAGCTGCACATACAGAGGTCCGGTCCCCACCGGACGGCCATTCATGAACCAAAAATATGGGGTCACAGACGAGGATTTCAATGGTGTCTTATTACACCACCATTTTCGGCTGAATTGAGCCAAAAACGCGCCGCACCGTGAGAGCCCGACCCATCCGTCCGCCGATTGTCTGCACCAGGGATCGTGACCCCTTGTGGGCGGAGACCCTTTAGGGGCTCCGTGGCGTGAGCCATAGAGCCCGTCCGCGCTTGTCGCGGGGTGCATGGTTCTATTAGGCTGGAATGACAATTTCGATTGGGGAACGGAGGAACGCAGGAATGATCATCTCAAAGAAACGTATGAGCATGTCTCTTCTGACTGGAATAATATCAATCGCTCTACTCTATCTGTTCAGTGAGCTGGGCATTGGATCAATAGGCGCCAGACCCGAGGGAATGATCGTCTTTGGCCTCGTCGTCACAATGTGCTTCTATTTCTTTGTGTTCAAAAAGGAATAGCTCTCACAGAGAGAGACGGCTGTTCGCTATGGAGCAAACCTTATGTGTGGTCGTTTTGCTACCAGATCGAAAAGCTGGCCTGAAATCTTCACCGCAATGGACCTGACGGCCACGCGAGACCGTCAAGGTGAAGTAAGAGCCAACTTCAATCTTGGGCCAATGCAGAAGGCCCCAGTCATTGCTTCTGACGGTTCGAAGATCCGCGCGGTAACAGCTACGTGGTCACTCATCCCAACATGGTGGAAGCAAGATCTGGAAGAGAAGAAGTTCTCCACCTTTAATGCAAAATCCGAGACAATTACAACCACCAAGTCCTTTAACGGTCCCATCAAAAGCCTGCGGTGCCTGGTCCCTGCCCACGCCTATTATGAGTGGAAACGGGAGGGCAAAATAAAACAAGGCGCCTTTGCGATTGGCATGAACGATCAGTCCATGTTCGCCATGGCGGGGATCTGGACCTACTGGAAAGGGACTTACAAGCAGAAGGATTGGGAAGGCTTTTCCTTCTCAATCCTGACATGTAAGCCGAACCCGCTGACAGCAGATGTCCATCACCGAATGCCGGTCATTCTTCATAAAGATACTTATGAGGACTGGTTGCATGCACCAGTGGACCAAGCACTCAATCTCGTCTCACCCTACCCGTCTCAGAATATGGCCGTCTGGGAGGTTGACGGCCGAGTTGGGAAACTCTCAGAGAATGACGAAGGCCTCCTGGCCCCGAAGGCAGAAGAAAAGCCCGACGATGAGACCGGGCTTTTGCTCTGATCAATATTCAGACGCCATCATGATGGTGAGTACGCGCGTTGTGACCTTGGGGTCAGCCGGATCGTCGCTTTCTCCATCAAGCGTCAAATTCTGATAGTCGATTTTCCAGATGATGGTTTCTCCCGCGTGCGAGAATGAACCAGCGTTCCTCTCGCCATGACGGTCATTATCAGCCATGAAGCTATTGTACGTTTCAACCTTGTGACGAACGTCAGCCAGATCCTCTGCCGAGAGGGTACTCACACCGTCCGAAATCACAACATTCGATGCAATGCCCATAGCGGATCGAGCCAGATCGTTCAGCTTGGCGATGATCTCGATCTTATTCGTCAAGTCGAGTTTTCCTGGGATATTCAGACAAAATTGTTGCTATATTCGGCGCGCTGCGGGGCCGGAAACAGCGGAAGAGTATTGGGTGCGGTTCCCACTCAGACTTTCAGATCATCTCGTCCCTCGGTCATGGTCTTTGCAAACGTCAGCAAGCGGTCTCTGTCAGTTGTGTTTAGCCGCGACCAAGCTGTGATCATCTTGAACGTGTCATCGCCGACTACGGAACGTCGAGCATCTGCTCTGCGCATCTGCTCGATATGGCGTCGGCAGTCGGAGAGATAAATGACGTTCGTTTTCATATGTTCTTCCGGACACGAATCATGGCCTTTTGCAGGAGAACAGTTTTTCATTTAGTATAAAACCCGTGTTTTTTCCGGGTATTGGTGATGAGTCGCAAAGAGCTAACCGACCTTCAACGAGAGTGTCTTCGGCTACGGGCTGATGGGATGACGACTAAAAACATCTGCGTTGTCATGGACATAGGTACTTCGACCGTACAAGATCATTTGACAGCCGCTTGCCAAAAACTCGGCGCAAAAAATACCGCCAATGCGATCGCACTCGCTGTAATGAGGGGGATAATCACGCCAGATGATGGATCTGACTGAAACCTCAAGGACAGTGCTCGCTTGCGATAGTGCGCAGGGCGTTATCGAGTGCCTAGGCAAAGCAGCTTCTCAATACGGCTTTGACAACATCATCGTATCAACGCCATCCCATGACGGTCCTCGGGTGATTGGAGCAAACATCCCTGATGGCTGGAGTGACTACTATCTAGACAACGGTTTGTGGCGGATTGACCCTGCTTTCTCATTTGTGACGAGTAGAAGAAACGGTGCCATGGCCTGGCAAATGTTGCCCACAGATGAAGACTCTGGCAGCGCAAATTTTTTGGCGGAGGCCAAGGCTGCCGGATTGGGCCATGGAATTCAATCGGGCGTGCCTTTTCGGGGCGGCCATATGAGCCTTGCGATTTCAACGAGTGAAAACCTCAAGACGAACACCGAGGAACAGTTTGTTTCTGATGCCTATGCACTGGCTGCACTTGGGGCAGCCAGGCTAAGTACCTTCAGCTCAGAAAGCTTGCAATTGAGCAAGCGGGAAATGGAAGTTGTTAAGTGGCTTTGTGCTGGCCTGAAAAACAGTGAAATCGCAGATAAGATGAATATCAGTGAAAAAACAGTCTGCGAGTTTTTACAACGTATTTCCGTGCGCAACGATGTTCACGGCCGTGTTGAGATCGTCGTTCGCGCGCTTATGGATGGTCTCGCTGACGACATGTAGGTATTTTACCCTACATACATACCATCGAGAAAATGGCTGATTCACTCCACAAAGGAGTGAACAGCATGTCCATCGAAATATTTACTCAACTTACTGCGACCGGTGATCAGCTGGAGCAACAATATGCACTTCGGCAAAGATTCTGCATTGGCCATCTAGGATGGACGGACCGAAATTCGGTCGAGGGTATGGAGTATGATCAATACGACCATCCAGCGGCGATCTACATCATCTACCGTCATGAAGATGTCGCCCGAGCGATGATGCGCATCACTCAGTGTGACCTCCCCTATATGCTCAAAGATGTTTGGCCATCACTCGTCGGCGAAGACGATTTACCCTCCACTGACCGGCAGTGGGAGTTAACTCGACTTTGTGTCGAGCGCGAGCTCGGCAAAGAACGAGGCAGAGCCATAACGATGTTACTGGCGGCGCTCGAAGCAATCGCTGAACATCGGGAGATTGACGAGTATTGGTGGGTCGGCCCTAAACATCGAATTGAAACGATGGCTCCACACAATCATCATTATGTTGGCGAAGGACAGATGATTGGAACCGAATATTGTTTCGCTGGCTATTGCGATGCACTGAACATGGTGAAGCCAGAGACGCGCGCGGACATAGAGCCAAAGGACGTTCTAGCAATTCGGGAGTTTGCGGCATGACCGGAGAGGGCGACATAGATATTCGAGACTTCGAAGATATTCCTCCTGGCGAACTGCGCAAACGCGCATCGAGCGTGCTCACCTTCCTGGTCAGGAGTGCTGGACACGCAATGTCCGCGGAAGAAACGGACAAGCTTTCTGAACTCGCGGCGAGCATGGAACGTGAGGGACCACAAAGCGGTCCGAAAGAAGGAAGGCATTGAACACCAAAAGAACCCGGCATCATGGCCGGGTTCTGGAGTGGTTCAATATTCAGACGCAAGCATGATGGTGAGTACCCGGGTTGTCACAGCAGGGTCGGCAGGATCTTCACTGCCAGCATCGAGCGTCTTGTTGTAATAGTCGATCTTCCAAAAGATGTGGTGTTCTCCGTGATGAAACGCTCCGAAGTCTCTTTCGCCGTATGGGTCGTTGTCGTCTGAGAAGTCATTGAAGGTTTCGACCTTCTGACGAATGACTGACAGATCTTCTGGAGGTAGCGCTTCCACGCCGTCAGTCACAAAAACTCTTGAGGCAATGCCCATAGCAGAGCGAGCGAGATCATTGAGTTTCGCGATGATGTGCGCGTTGTTAGACATGATGGTTCTTCCCCAATTTGTTGAACAGGACAACCCGAAACCTTGCGATCGGGGGAAGCCATCAAGGCCGTAGAGCGAAGCGTGCCTTGAAGGCTGCCCTAGCAAGGTAAGTTGTCCGACTGTTCAATCAGGGGAGAACCCGTCTGAATGGCGCGCTATCAGCGTCGCTTTGTGCTTCCGCACGCTCATGTTGAAGAGCAGGCTTGAGAAGCCAGCCTGCGGTCGAGCTCGACCAGATGGTTAGAGTGATTTCTGGTAAGTCATCCTGCAAGCACCAGAACACGAGTTCGCCAGAGGCCGACAGACTATTGATGGAGCGCCTTATTGCGTCCAGAGCACGACACCTGCTCGGACCAGAATAGCTTCCGCTGGTACATCTGAGCGCATCGGTGTTGGGCAGATCTATTGCATGAAGACATCTCTTGGTTGAGGCCCGTCTCAACTATGCCTGTTAGGCGTCCCCTCTCAGCGATCAACCCCCAAATAGCACCCCGTGTTGCGTCCAAAGAGACGCGCCCGCTCCAGGTCTATTTGGAGGTCGTTCGGCTGCGCCTTTCTTGATCTCTGCTCGTTGGTCCACCTTCTCCAACAGTCATCGACGGATACAAACCAAGGAGATGACAGATGAGCAATAAACCAACACACACAGCGTTTCAGGTGACGACATCAGGCGAGAAGACATTCTGGAACAGGATTGGAGCTGCCTGGGAAAACAAGGATGGCAATGGTTTCAACATCAAACTCTTTGCCATGCCGCTAGACGGCGAGATCGTGATCCGGGTTGCAAAAGACAATGCCGACGACGATCAGAGCTAATGCAGTCAGGAGGCTCGACGGTATGCCGGGCCTCCTCTTCCAACATTCTTTCAGACAGCAAAGAAAAGGCCCGGTCACTAGACCGAGCCTGATGCAGAAACCAGAATGTTGGCTAGATTATGTGAACTTGGCGAGCGCCTGGATCACTGCGACGGCCAAGACAATCATGCCACCAATGCGAATTGTGAGTTTCTGCTCAAGGGAACTGATTGCATTGTTGAGATCTTCCTTGGTCGCAAGATCAGTGACCACGACCTCATTGAGCAAGCTGGAAAGCCCTTCCGCCTGTTTGTCGTCAAAACCTAGCTTTCGAAGGTCTTTGGAGACCTTGAGCGTATCAAATGCAAGTGCTGTCATGTTTATCACCTTATCAGATATAGGAAGGGAAGTCGTTAATGAAAAGCCCCCGGAGCAAGGCTCCGAGGGCGCAGAAACGCTCAGTCTTCGGCGTTCCAGATGATGGCGAAGGCATCAGGATCGTCCTGACCAGCTGCTCGGCCGAGATTGGCGTAGAGGCGTCTGGCACCGAACTCGGGTGCCTCGAAAGATACCCGGATGTATTCCTTGTCAGCCTGGCTGATCTTCTTCCAGCCTGCGCCGATTTCCTGATTGTTAGGCCCGGTGATACGGAAGTCAGGAGCGCGGTCGTTTGTTTTTGATCCGACGGGTTTCATGGTGATGGGGCAATTGATGGTGAGAGTACGAAGGGACCCGGTGAAAGAACCGTCTGCTTGTTTTGTGACATAACCGATAGAGGCCATTGGATTGATCCTTTGATTTTGCCAGCGAGCCTTTCTCCCCGGCTGATGCCTTACCGTCATGGCAGGACAAGGGGCTCCTGGAACCGCCCTAAGAAGGGTCCTTTGGACCTTTTGGCGGCCGCAGCGTAGCGGAGGATCAAGGACCGGCCTTTTTTGGTCCGCGAGGAATGGGCTTTGCCCAGGGGAAAAAATGCTGGGCCGTAGATTGAAGGGAGTACCGACTGCCATAGGTTCCTTGCAGTCAGTCCGAGGGTGATGAGACGGATCGCAGCAATTCACAAAGGAACACAGATCCAATTATATCGGTCCAACAAAACAGGTTCGCCCGCCTGTCCGGTTTCCAAACATCTGAGACAACGCCTTCGAAGTGTTGCAGTAGCAGGAGAGAAGCCAAGACCTGACATCCATTCAACCTTGGGCAGATCGGGTCTGCGCAGGAGAAGTATTCTGACAGAATGTCAAAAACATCCGCTGAAGTTTGAGGCCCCAGAGACAGTGACGCTAACCCACCTCGGCTAGAAACAACCGGTCAGAGACCAGTCCCATCAGGCAATCGAACTTCTGTACCGAGACCATAGCTGCGTCCCCGGACGCCAGCCTTTCGGGAACGAAACACATGAGCATTAACGATAGTTTCTGATTGACCCATTTAGGCAAACCAATCAGTTTGCGCAGGCAGCTCAGCCGAGTTGCCTGGTTTAGTAACCCAGAACACACAGCGTCCGACGCGGCAAGAGCCGCGCACTACGGTCGGGCGCAATGGGCCTCCTCGGAGGGCCGCTTCACTGTGTGTGCGGTGTTACTAACTCGTTGTTGCCCGGCCACCCGGCCTGGGCAGCATGGGGATGGATTGGTCCCGGATGGACTTGAATACTGGGGGGCTATGCGTGAGCCAAGAAAGTGAACTAGAAACAGAAGAAGCGGAAGTGTTGAGCGTCTTCCGTCAATTGCCAAGCGATGTCAGGACAGCTTGGCTGGATCATCTAAAATGGCAATCAGAGAGATTGTGTCCGTCTCAATCGAACGTAATAGATTTTCCAGTGTTACAGAAAACTATCGTTTGATTTTGATCCGCGTTTTACCCTCTGCCCCACACACGAAAATGCCGCTGGCCCGTTAGTTCTCTGAGCAAACCGCTGGCGGTCAGTTCATTGCAGAGCCTTGCGGCCGACTGAACGGTCATGCCTGTGTCGTCCGCAATCGACCTCGTAGAGACCACGCCTTTGGCGGCGACCAAATCCAGCACCTGGGAGATGCCAGAGGAACATCGCCTGGTCTCAAGATGGTGCCCTGCCCTCTCTCGCCACAATTCTATATCGTCCAGCTGGTGCATGCCGACCTGTGCGGTTGCTTCGACGCCCTGCAGAAAGTCACTGAGGAACATTTCATCAGTCGTGACACTCAATGGACGCCACTTGGTTCGGCGCACTCCTGTCGCAAGAGCCAGGGGTGAGATGCGGGTGAGACCGGAGGCTCGCGCCATCCGCTCTCCAAGAAGCAGCAGATCAGCAGCCGTTGCATGGGTGAAGGCCGGAGCTTGGGCCCAGGCGAGCAGGCCATAGCCCACTTGAAGAAGAGCGGGCTCACTCGATAATTCATTCCAGCGGGCACACCAGGCCTCGACGGTCTCCCCATGGTTTTCATCGGGGTCGTAAAGGGCCAGATCATTTTCAGGGGATTTCGGACCACGCCCAAATATTCGATAAATCTCTTGCGGTTCAATGGGCCGATTGCCCCCCAATCTCATCGACTGAGTGTGAAGTCTGATACGGTGGCGGGCACTTAAAGTGGGAGGGTCGCCGGGTCCTGGTGCCGCTCCACTTTCGTGGAGGATGAGATCGTGGGGATCTACCAGATGTCCAGATATCCACGCCGCATCACAGGCATCGTGTAAGATCCTCTGGGCCGACCACCCTTCCCTATCGTTTATTTTGAGGGCAGACTGGCGCTTCGCGCGCTCATCCAATCGGGAGATCGCGTCTTGGGTGTTAACCAATTGTTTACGAAATCGTGGGTCAGAGAGCACGGTGAGGACATCCAATAGAACAGTGGGTTAAGATCTGTTTTGAACAGTAAGTGCCACATTCTATTCACTACTTCGACACGTGTGAAACGTTAACTTCACTTGCGATAAGCTGCAAGTTATTAGCACATCGCGCAAAAGACGGTCACGACCCAGCTGGTCGGCAAGACTATGAGTATCCAGGCGGACTACACCACGTCTTCTGCATTCCGGGTTCACACAAATCGCTGCGATCCCATAAGCACGACCTGCTGACATTAGATCCAGCACGCCGCCCAAAGTGCGTCCTTCATATCTGCGACTACGACTGACCATCGTTGTGGACGTTGTTGTGGGTGCTGTGTGGCGCTGTCCTGAAATAATACTCGCCGGGGCGGCCGTGAAGCTTGGCTAGGTCGTTCAAGCTCGCGATCATCTGTGCGGCTACGAGGTATTGCGTCGATTGGGTCTTATGCGTCGTGCAAATTTTCACCAGCACATCATAGGCCGGCACCATCTTTTGGAAGCTCTCGTGCCATTGGTCTGCTGATAGGCCGGTCTTCTTGGGGGTTGGCATGGATTTTCCTACTCCTTTTGGGATAGGAAATAAAACCTATTTTGGCAGCTGGCGCAACCCGGTAAGTCAAATGCAGCTGAAAACACTGCAACGTAATTGGTTCGCCAAACGGTCAGGGATTGGGCGTATCCTTAAAGGTCAGTTCATGGGTAAAGACATTGATAAGCAAACTAAAACCCGTCATATTTCCATTGACGGAGACACACCCCTGATTCAGGGTGCAGGCGCTGTCTTTACGCATAAGCTGACCGGATTAGTCACTGCAAAACAGCATACCCGACTTTCCACGGTCGGGTGTTTCAGACGTCCTTTGGGGAGGCCACCTTTGCTGTGCGGTAATACGAACCAATGTCCGGCCAACAAAAGAGGTACTGGTTTGCCAAAAAAAACACCTTGGCTAGACAAATATAGGCAAGAGGTTGCAGCGCAGAAGCGCACTGATGTCATCGCCGCAGCTCGCTCAATACTTCTCAATCCGAAAGCGGTAGCACCCAATGTTCACGATATTGCGGAAAAGGCCGATGTATCGAGCGCCACACTCTATAAATATTTTCGAAGTAAGGAGTCGCTTATCAGAGAAGTGTTAGCGGCAGAAATACGAAAAACCGGGAACGCAGATACGCTCTTGATTCATATGGCGATTACTTCACTCAAGCAAACTCTTGGTGACGGGAAACTGCCCTCTGAAGTCGAAAACTTCTTTGAGCAGATTCGGACGATAGGGAGATAGAGAGCAAAAGTCAGTCTTCACTTGTTCTGTCTACAGAACGATTTCCATTTTTCAATTCAACATAGAACTGTCTGGCGATGTTGATCAGGAATTGCCTGGAGAGCTTTCCGACAGGTTTTTGTGGCTCATAGTAGAACGACCGGCTAGCGTTATCGATGTTGTGTTCATCAACAACAATCCAAGAACGCGTTCCAATGTCCAATCCAATGCGTTGTTTTTCTAGTTGAGGAATCTCAATCGCTTTAGTCCCTGCTGTTGGCAGCTTCGTTGTGATGGGCAGCAGAAACAAAAACTGACTTCCATCAATCTCACGGGAAATGGCGACGCAAGTTGGCCGGGATTTGCGACCTTCGGTTTCGCCCGCCTCAGCTTCCCGTCGCCAAAGATAGGGATAGATGATTACATCACCCGTTTCAGGAGTTGTCATCTACGCCCCCCTCTTCTCCAATCACTTCTTCCAGAGCTTTAAGAAGCTCTGAACGATAGGGTTCTGGAGTATCCGCAGTCCGAAAGGCTTTCCTGCTATCTTTCAATCGAGCCGTGATCCGCTCATAGTCTTCGAAACTCAACATGACAAACTTCGGCCTGTTGTGACGGGTAAGAACAACCGGCCCCTTTGCGGCTGCATCAGTCACCTCTCCAACATGCTTATTAAGGTCGGCAGTCGTGAAGGTCTTCATGAGGATACTCCATATTCCATAAACTCTATATTATATGGAAATTATGGAATATCAAGCTAATTCATTGAAAAGATGGAAGAAACCCGGCCCCAAAAGGCCGGATTCCTTGATGTTTCGCCCTACTCTGCTGCCTGAAGCTGGGGCTCTGAGGGAGCCTCTTTCTCCCCTGCCCTCATGGCTTCTGGGAGCCAGCCGCTATCGTGGGTGAGGCGTTCTGCGGCAACAGCCATATCCTTCTTGGATAGCCCCAGAAGCTTTTGAGCTTCTTCCAGACCCACGGCATCTTTCACATCCTCTCCGATCTGATCTTTAGAGATATGGCGGAAATGTCCCTCAGCTGTTGGTTGCCAGAATAGGGATAGGTCGCCACCAATGACCGTCGCCACCCGATCAATTGTCTCTTGGTCGGGTGCTTCATGATGGCGTGTAGCGTTCAAACGATAAGCCATGAGAAACGCAAGAAGCGATCTGCGTTCTTTCCCTTCCATGTCAGAGATAATCTGAATGTAGTCTGCATCCTCGTCACTGAAGGTCTTCATCCAACGGGCTTCAACCTCTTGCAGGGCCATGTAGGCACTGTTTGATTTCAGTTCCTCACTGTCGAACCCAAGCGGGACATGGCCATTTCGGATACCAGCAAACACCCTATTGGTTGATCCTTGGAAGTGGCTTTGTGCAAGCTCCGCCAAGAGCAAAACCTCTGCTGCGTCTTCGTTCTGTTGCAGAAAGGCTTGCAATGCCAATGTGCGTTCACAGGCCAGATGATCTTGGTGTTTGGCTGAATAGCCTTTCTTGGATTCCTTTTTTGTCTTGCCGCCGCTTTGATTAGGGGAACTCTTGTCTTTTGAGAGACCGCGGATGGCTTCTATATCCCCGTGACCATCAATCACAAGCGTCACACCCAATTGGGATTTGCTTTCAGCTGAATAGACGTGTCTGCGTTCCTCGATTTCATCAATCTGGTCTTGCAGATTGTCCATCAAGTCCCATTCTTCATCACTCACTTCGTCTTTCTCGGCAAGCGGTTCCAGCGTCTTATTGAGCTCGTCGAGTTTCGCTTGATCCTTTGCCGAGAGCTCAGCAATTTCGGGGGCGACACGTCGCAATTCCGACCAGTCAATCTCTGACCGTCCCCAGACAACATCGACCCACGTCCATCCATCATCGAGGTAGGGTTTCTTGATCTCTTCGGCCTGCTCCGCGACCAGTCTATCGAGCAGTGCTATATCTGCGATGTACTGGTTTTCCTTAAAGAGGTCAGTCGTAACCGCGCCTCCCGCTTCGACATATCTGTCCAAGGTGACGAAACGCACACGTCGGTCATGATCCCTCACATATTCTTCGGTCAGACGTGAGCGCACCATGTGATCTGAATGCGTTTTTCCAAACGCTTGAAAAACACTCAGCTGCCGCTCTGTATCTTCGGTAACACAATAGGCCTGCAGAACCGCGAGACTCATGTCCCCCTCACGGTAGGCTTGAAATATCTCTGGCGCTGCATTTGCCAACCGGAGACGCTGCTCCACTTTCTTTTCACTCGCACCAAACCGAACCGCGATTTCTGGTACCGACAGTCCTTGCTCGTGCAAAGCATTGAATGCCTTGAATTCATCGGCGGGGTGCATGGCTTGTCGTATGACATTTTCTGCAAGAGAGACTTCCTGTGCATCTTCGGCGGACCTTACCTCACAGCGCATCGCGAAGTTCTTCGGTAGCTTCCCCTCATTCTGAAGGGCAACACAGGCAAGATAGCGGCGTTGTCCGCCTGTGATCTTGTATTCGCCTCTATTCTCTCCGGCATAAACGATGATCGGGCTCAACTGCCCTTTGGCTGCTATGGACGCCATCATCTGTTCAAGCCCGTCCCTGACATTGGTCTTACGGGCGTTCTCTTCTGCGATAGATAGTTTTGCGAGAGTGACGTTTCTGGTTTCAATTGTCTTGGTCATGAGTAATCTCCTTGTTGAAATGTTTAGTCGGTAAAGTGTGAGAGAAGCGCCTGAGCCAAGATCAGGCCCATGACGTATTTGTTTGAGAGCAGACGAAATATGAGAAACATCTGTGTGGTCCTTTCAGGAACTGACGCTTTAGTCTTCGAAGCGGTCAAAAAGAGGAATGGGGCACCTGCTGGGAAATCGGTCGTCTGAGGTGTAGATGAAACATCCGCCAGACATCGGTCGCTTGAGACCATGTTCATGATGGACGGGCACTGCCTTAAGCCCGGCTCCTTCAGGAATATTTCTGTCAGCACAGAAACCGTTCATATTTCTGAGTGGCAAAAGCGTTAGAGCTGGCCGCTCGTCTGAAGCGCTGTGAATTTCCGGAATATCCGGGCCAACAAGAATGGCGCTCTGGCAACGAGCAGAAACGCCACCATTGGAACAATCGCCAAGCGATGATTTGTAGATGTGAACAAGCAAACCTTTTTGCATGAGAAGTTTCCTTAGAAGTTTCCGATTGCGACGGTTGCAAAGCTGGCAATGGCATAAAGGCTTCCAAAGAACGCACAGGTTCCTAGAAGCTCGATGAGAAAGAGAGCAGTAGAACGTCCCCTGCCCTCTCGAATGAGGCTTGATGATTTGTGATGCGTTGATTGTTTAAACACGGCTCTTCCCTTTCCTTAGTCCGGTTGCGACATGCAACCGGAACTAGGCCAGCGCCAATGAGCGTGGGGGGAATGGTCAAGACCGATCAGACCGGAGGGGGATCACCCGGCCTGCAACGATCGGAACGAAGTGGAGAGACGTGAAGGCTGGGGATACCGGTCAGATCGCCTGTACGGTTGTCTTGACCAGGGGGCGGGTAAGACCGCCCCAATTCAATGAGAAGAGAAGCCGGAACGGCTGCACCTGTTGCTGGAAATGATTGGCTTCATAAGCGCTACAATCAGCGCAAACGATTGCAGGAGGTATCAAGGTTGAGTGAGGCTCAAAGATAAAGATTGCCGGTTGGCGAAATGCAAAAACACCAACCGGCATAGGAGGCGTCTGTCTCATCTGAAACTGACAAGGCGAACCGTAACCTGGCAAACAAGTACCGAGGATAGATTGGTGCATTGCTGGGGCTTGATGATCAGCCTCGATGAGCACGCAAACGCGGAGCATCATCAACAACGTCTAGGACGCTGCTGAAACCTAACCGTTCGGGACTGGCGGCTACCCATCTCAGCTGCTCTCTGGTTTGTCTTGTTCCTTATCGGCCTTACGGGCCGCCCAGAATGTATAGGAGAAATAGAGGAAAGAACCGATGCCACCCAAAACAGTGGCTAGATTCGCAAGCAGCTCAAGATCGAACATGTGTGTTCCACATGCGCCTGGGCTACTGCCACGAGCAATGCAAGTCGGCCAAGTAGTTGCTCTCAGGCGCTTTGCTGAAAGACTGACATGCGAGCTTGCTGCCCCTCTAAAATCTTCTTAAACATAGGAGCTCTTCACGCCACTTCAATAGCGTATTTCGGTCCCAGCCTTTTTCGCCAAACAGACCGCCATCAGTTCAAATCACGATCTGTGCATTCACTCATTGACCGCACCAGGGATCGTAACCCCTAGAGGGCGGAGACCCTTTGGGGGCTCCGTGGCGCGAGCCATAGAGCCTGGCCGCGCTTTGCGCGGGGTGCCAGGATTCTATAGGCCCAGCGAGACGGCTGTTTCATTGAAATGGGGGACAAGATGAGTTCCACAAAAGAGCGACTAACGATGTCATTTACCTCTGCCATCATTGCGGGCGGGCTCTACTATCTGATTTTGCGCTACTTGTTCACATACGAAAATCCAGCCCTGCAGAGCGTCTTATTTTGCGCTTTCTTTGGCGTCACTTCTTACTTCTGGATCTACAGAAAGAAGTGGTGGTACCAGTAATCCGGTCCTTTGGAGAAACAACGGACACGGATTGATCTTGTGAAGAGCAACTAGGTCGCAGAAATGATCCCCAGTGCTAATCATCAATGAAGACGAGAATTCAATTCCACGTCTTCAATCAACATGCAGTCTTGGAGAGCTGTTGTCTTCTCCTGTTCTGCCACACTGCTTCTGGGCTACTTCTAACCATCGTTTGAGATCCCGACTACTGAGGCAATCGAACCGACACCTTGCCGGAAGCAGCTGCCTCCTACCCTTCAATAAATTGTTTCTACCAGTTTACTATAAGGGCGTTTGTTCCCCGTCAGCGACTATGAGACAGATCGGCTAAATTGCTAAGTTAGAGTTTGTGGCTCATCATTTCCTTGGAAGGGAAAGATGATGAGACAGAATTCAGGGCCGAATGGATCGGCTGAGAAACATGTAAATGAGATCAAGCGACGGACGCGGCGGAAGCTAGAACAACACCGTTCCAAACATTCAAAATGAAGCTGGAGGGACTCTAGTGTCCCTCCTTTTTGATGGCGGCAATGTACACGCACAAAGCATCGGAGGTTTCCGCCTTGAGTTGTGAACAAATAGCTCAAAAAAAAGAGGCTCCTTCTCTCAAGATTGCAGATGTCCTCAGCGCGCTTTCGGCATTTATAATCGTAATGCTATTCGTACCAACATCTGGAAGAGATGTTTGCGAGTTCACAGGTTGCACACTTAGCTCAAAATTTTGGCTCGCCTCCGCTCAAGCTCTACTGGTTGGACTATTCGTGGCGATGTTGCTCAGAGCGAGAGCAAACTTGAAGCCCCTGTTTCAAATTCCAATCAACCCTGTCACGGTCGCGACAACAAGCGTCGGCGCCGCATTAATAGTTGTCACTTTAGAGTGGGTGACGTTTCCACTGTTTGGAACGTCAGTTGAAAACCCCATTATAGCGCAATGGATCGCAAAGCCATCTATTGCCCTGCCGATGGTTTTAGCGATGATCATAGTCGCACCGATCATGGAAGAACTGTTGTTTCGAGGTTTGCTCTTCAGTTTTTTAAGAGAGCGGCTCGGATTTACGCTGAGCGCAGTTCTCTCAAGTGTTGTATTCACTAGCGCGCACTTTTCATACTACGAGATGCCGCTCAACATCATGTTTGCGAATGCAATATTCGCATTCATTATCGGTGTTACCGCGTGTACGCTTTTTGAGAAATCAAAAAGCCTTCTGTCTGCGATCCTGTTTCATTCAATCATCAATTTGGCTTTGACTATTTTGGCGGTCACAGTTGCCAGCGTTTAGAAGCCCACACTCTGTCCAAACTCTCCATGATTCAGCGCTCCAAAATGGGGCGAGCACAATTGGCTCCAGGTGAGCGAGGTTCAACAACATATGGCGTTTTACTCTAGCCTAGCTCAAGGAAACCTGGACGCGCTTTCAGCGGCAACAACTTTTATTGTAAAAAAAGTTCCTCGCACGCCGACCTGCCACCTGCTTTGTGAAGCATCGAATATTCTATACCGAACGCTTTGGCGCAAATCACTCGACCCCATGACATCTGTCGCAACTAGTATCCTCGGTGAGAGTCAAGAGCGAGCTAAGCTAGTGGCTAAAGGATGCGCATTGTCCAATATTCGTTTCTGGTCAGATTATTCCATGCTTGCTTATGCCGATGATACATATGCACAGAAAAGGATCGAAGAGATCTCCTGCAAAGATATGTCAGTACTTGAGCTCGTTAACAGGTCAAGACGTCCACTGATACTTCTGTCTGTACATCTAGGAAACTATCTGTCCGGTTTTATAAAGGTACTATCGGAACTTGATCTCCACGACCGCGAACTCCTGACCTTCAGACTCTTAGAGGAAACCGAGCTTGAAAGGTTGGCGTACCGCCACTTTAAATCACGCGTGGGCACCTTTAGTGTTGCACGTCTCGGCAACGAAGGAGGCTTGCTAAAAGCAGTGCGTCTCCTAAAGGCAGGTGGAATTGTTGGCACATTCGCTGATCTGCATCGAGGGTTTGGACCAACGGCTGAGGTCTCACTGTTCGGGGTGCCTTGTGACCTGATTGTGGGTCCCGCTTACATGGCAGTACTAACGAAAGCCATTGTACTCCCGATCGCACTCTGCCCCGATGACAACGGAAGAGAACAATTGACCTTCAAGACACCGATCGACGCTACGATCCGCCCAGGGGAAAACAAAGATATAGCAATCCAGCGGGTTATGAATGAGATCGCACGCAACACGGAGAGTTTTGTCAGACACAATCCAGGAAGTTGGCTCATGTGGCCCAATCTCGGTGCATACCTATCAAAATCAATACAAGTAGATGCATGACGAAGAAGCGGACCAGTGGCGCTCATAGTGACTCAAATGGGCAGTACCTCGGCGCAGCCCAGGGACGGCTGAGAGCAACTAGGTCTCAAGCATGTTCCTGAGTGCTTTCGTTGGCTCAATACTCAGAACCCAACATTATAGTAAGAACGCGGGTTGTGATCTTCGGATCAGCGGGATCTTCGCTACCGGCATCGAGCGATCGATTATAGTAATCCACTTTCCAGAAGATGGTTTCGTTCTGGAATTTGAACGATCCGAAGTCACGTTCACCATAAGGGTCATTGTCAGGCGTGAAGTCGTTGAATGTCTCTACCGCATGGCGGATTGTTGATAGTTCCAGATCATCAAAGGCTGCCACACCGTCTGTGATGAACAGGCGGCTGGCAATGCCCATGGCTTTTCGGGCGAGGTCATTGAGGGATGCGATAGTTTCTGTTTTGTTGGACATGAGGTTTCTTTCTGTCAGTTGTTGAACACGGACAGATGCCAACCTTGCGATCGGGGATGACTGTCAGGGCCGGAGAGCGAAGCGTGCCTTGACGGGCATCTGAGCAAGGTTAAGTCGATTGTTCTGTTCAACAGCAGATAAGAATCCGTCCGGCTCAAAGACAGAGTTGCATGAGAATTGTCCGGCGAGCAGTCGGTCCCATGAAGTTTGAACGCATAAAAAAGGCCCGGTCATAAGACCGAGCCTGATACTGTTCGTCCAGATGAAGGGTGTCAGGCAAAGCGCCCAAGCGCTTCGATGACCGCTACTGCCAGAACGATCATGCCACCGATACGGATGGTTAGCTTGTCGGAACTGTTCTTGATCTCAGAGCGAACATCTTTGATCTCTGACGAAAAGTCCTGTCTCAGAAGACCGATTTCACGTTCAAGGTCTTCCTTTGTCGCGAGGTCAGAGACGACAACATAATTAAGCAGGCTGGATAGCCCTTCGGCCTGCTTGTCGTCGAAGCCCAGCTCACGAAGGTCTTTGGAGACCTTAAGCGTATCAAATGCGAGTGTTGTCATGCGGATCACCTTATCAAATATGGTAATGGAAGTCGTTAATGAAAAGGCCCCTGGAGACAAGCTCCAGAGGCCCGGAAATGCTCAGTCTTCGGCATTCCAGATGATCGCGAAGGTATGTGGATCATCCTGACCAGCTGCCCGGCCGAGATTAGCGTAGAGGCGCCGGGGGCCGAACTCGGGTGATTCAAGTGAAACCCGGATGTATTCCTTGTCTTCCTTGCTGATTTTCTTCCAGCCTGCTCCGACCTGCTGATTGTTTGGACCAAGGATCTGGAAGTCGGGATGACGGTCTGAGGACTTGTCACGGTTTGGAACCATGCGGATCTTGGTATCGATGGAGAGGGTACGCAGCACGCCTGTGTATGTGTTGTCGTCTTTCTTTGTGAGGTATCCGATTGCAGTCATTGGAAATCTCCTGTGGATTTTGCCAGCGAGCCTTTCTCCCCGGCATTGCCCGACCGTCATGGTGGATAAGTGAGGGGCGGAACCGCGTTAGCGGCCGCAGCGTTAGCGGAGGATCAAGAGCAGGACTTTTTTGTTTCGCGAGGAATGGTCCGCAGGACCAGGGGACAAAAGTCCGGGTCGCTGATTGAAGCCCTGATCGGCCGCCATAGGTTTAGGGGCAAATCTGCCGGGTGAAGAGATGGCCGCGGGCCACTGGGAGATTCCAGGCACATCGGATTAAGCAGAGACGATCCACATTGTACAGCGCCTCACCCTCCCACACACCGTATTCGATCAAGCCTCAAGCCCTCAGACCGTCATCCATTCTCTGCGGCAAACCCCAACAGAGATGGAGTGCCTAAATTACCTAGGAAGACAAGGGATCCAGCGAGGCCAAAACTGCCCAACTGAGTCCTGGACCGCGCCACCCCGGCCTACTGCATTGGCTGCCCGTCCGTGGACGATTATTGAGAGATCTGTGATCAATGGCATGAGCCGTTTTGCTGAAGGAGAGCATCCGGTTTCCGCAGGGTAGGCTCGCTGTCGTTTCCGGGGGCTTTGGGCTCCGCCATCTCCCAAATTTGCCGTGTCACCTGTCCGGCTTTCTATGGAAGACATCTCGGGTTGAGACGGCCGTCTCTTTCATGCCTGTTTAGGCATCCCAATCCCAGCGATCAACCATCAATTGACGCCCCGTGTTGCTCCCTTTGGTCGCTGCCCGCGCCAGGTGTCAATTGACGGTCGTTCGGCTTTGCCTCACTTGATCTCTGCTCTTTTGGTTTGCCTTGCCAACAGTCATCGACGGATAGCTCAACAAGGAGATGACACATGAGCAAGAAGCCAACCTACACAGCATTTCAGGTCACGAAGTCTGGCGACAAAACATATTGGAACAGGGTCGGCGCTGCCTGGGAGAACCAGGACGGCAACGGTGTCAGCATCAAATTGTTTGCGATGCCTCTTGATGGCGAGATCGTGCTTCGGACCCGCAAAGAAAATCCCGATAACGAGCACGGCTGACGACGGTTGGAGGCTCAGCATCGAGCTGGGCCTCCTTATCGTTTAGCGAGGCTTTTAACTGCACGGACCCCTCGAAAGTGTAGTGGCGGGTGTCCAGAAATCACCTTGGTACAAAAAAACACCTTAATCCCCTAAGTGAGCGTCAAATGACGGTCAGAGGGCCTGTAAATGGATTTATTTCCAATTTTTCCGCCCTTGTGAATTGACGGCGAAAGGAACAACCAGCAATTTGCACAGGTAGCTCAGCAGAGCTGCCGGGTCTTGTAACCCCGAAAACACACAGCGTCCGACGCGGCGAGAGCCGCGCTTAGGGTCGGGCGCAACGGGCCTCTTCGGAGGACCGCTTCCTCTGTGTGTGCGGTGTTACAAACTCGTTGTTGCCCGGCCACCCGGTCTGGCGGCTGGAGACTTTGGGACCTGATGTAGAGCGAATAGTGGTGGGGTGTTACGAATGTACAAGAGCGATCACTGTGAAAAAGAGGAGAAGCTCCTGCTTTCATTTCGTAAACTCCCGGAAAATTATCAAGCGGCGTATTTGAGCCAGGTTCAGTGTCTGGTTCAAATTATCAAACCTGAAACTGTCAGGCCCGAACCGCTTGAGAGATACGAAACGGTCTCAAATCAGAAAACATCGGATGTTTAACCTCATCCCGGGTCCTTTAAGAGCGGCACTGCGATCAAGCTGATTATGCTCTCCCCCAAATTCTGAAATGCTTCTGGCCTGTGATTTCCCTCAAAATGCCTGCATCGACCATGGCGTTGCAGTGACGTGCGGCGGTCTGGACGGTCAGACCCGTTGTCTCTTCAACGGAGCGCGCCGACACCACCCCCTTCATCGCGACGAGATCCAGGATGTCAGCGGCATGGGATGAAGACCTGCGGTTCTGGAGGAACCGCCCTGCCCGCTCTCTCCAGAGATCATGGGCATCGAGCAGCAACATTCCAGCACGCGCGGACGCTTCAACTGCGCCCAAAAATTGTTCATCAAAGTCGGAGGGGACCGCGTACAGAGATGGCCGCCATTTGACCGCGCGCGCCCCTATCGCTGCGGCGAGCGGCGCGTGTCGGATGAGGCGCGCAGAAACAGCCAACCGCTCAGCTAGAAGGAGTGCGTCTGCGGCGAGCGCATGAGAAAACACGCCAAGCGAGATCCAGGATCGGAACCCGTCGAGCACACGCACGAGGGGCGCCTCCCCTTGGGTCTGCGCCCAAGCCTCACAAAAAGAGACAATGGGGGTCTGGCGATCTTCGTCGGGATCATAGAGGGTCAGGTCATTTTCGGGGGCTTTGGCGCGGCGACCAAAAATGCGCAGGAGCTCCTCTGGCGGCAAGGATCGGGTGGCGCTGCCTTGCAGGAACTGGTGATGCAGTCGTGTGCGATGCTGGGCGGCGAGCAGCACCGGGTCGCTGAGCGATTGCGCGGACCCGCTCTGATTGGCCTGCTCCCATAAAAGTGGTCCGTTTGATTTGTTAGTCTCAGTCATTAAAGAGGAGCTGAGATATGGCGAAAAGATCCAAGCCAGAAGAGATTATTGCGAAGTTGAGAGAAGCAGAG
>Ga0189286_100244_pt1 | contig 22120 bp, 19 predicted proteins | sample UW69minimetaG_FD_130330 | JGI IMG/M metagenome (GOLD analysis project Ga0189286, IMG submission 130330) | Marine microbial communities from the Costa Rica Dome - UW69 mini metaG | ecosystem: Environmental > Aquatic > Marine > Oceanic > Photic zone | place: Costa Rica: the Eastern Pacific...
GCCTTCCCGCAATGATCCTTGCCATTGCGGGAGTGGTGCCAAGTTCAAGAAGTGCTGTGGTTGACCACGCGTTTCTCAATCGCTCTGTTTCAGACCCATTTCCCAGAAATCGATTTCCAGCCGTGTGGCGTCGCTGAATATCCGGGTAAGCTGGTCGAACCTGGATGGCGATACATCGGCCAGCCGTTCATCCAGCCAGCGGATTTCCGCGTGCATGGCGTCCTGGAACTCGTCGCTTTCGTACATGGCGATCCAGGCATCATAGGGATTTTTGTCTCCCCGAATGGTTTCTGTCCGGTTGTTGAGCCAATTGGCGATTTCCCCGTAACCCACCATGCAGGGTGAGAGTGCAACGTGCAGGTCCAGCAAGTCGCCGCGATTGCCGGTGTCGAGCACATAGCGTGTGTAGGCAAGGGTGGCGCGTGCTTCCGGCAGGTTGGCAAGTTCTGCTTCTGAAATGCCCCATTCCTTGCAGTAGCTGATGTGTAAGTCCAGTTCTACATCCACGATGGCCTGCAAGCCTTCCTTTGCCTGTCGGAGATCCAGCAAGGTTGGGCTTTTGTAGGCTGCCAGGGCAAAGGCACGGGCAAACTGGATCAGGAACAGGTAATCCTGCTTGAGGTAGTGCTGAAACGCTTCGGGAGCAAGCGATGCGTCACCCAACTGTTTTACAAAACTGTGCTCAATGTAGTCGCGCCATTCGGTTTGACAGGATTTTCGTAGATCTTCGAACTGGTAAGGCATTGTGAACCTCCTTCGTCAGATTGAATGTGTTTGGGCCAAGCCGCTCACATCTCGTGACCGTTTTGGCGTTCCGGCAGATGTGCCCAGGAAGGTGAATTCCAATGTTAATCAGCCCATTGCCAGAGGGCGTATCCAACAAACCCTGCCCCAAGGCAGGAAGCAAATCCGACCCCATCTCACTCTCAGCGAGAGCATGCTCATGTTGGAATCAGAGCAAACGTAGTAAAGAATAGATTCAATAAGTTACAGGTTAACCTGCCCGTTGGGGCTTTTTCTATAACCCGCCACCGTATTGACGGTAGGCGACTTCCGCAGTCACCCTCGGTAAATCTGATCTGCTAGCAATGGTTTGGCCGGGCCGGAGAATATTCTGACTGATCAAACGCCAGAACAGTCCAGCGACCGCGCGCTAAAAAGTGCAATGCTTGTAGCGCTTGCGGCATTTTTCTGGGGCCTTTCGGGGGGTATCGGCGGGATCCTCATCGCTGAAGGGTGGGGGGCGTACGTCCTTTCATTCTATCGGGGGATTATCGGCCTGCTGTTTGTGCTTGTCTGGCTGATTCTACGTCCAGGGAACAGCGGGTTGGCCAATCCGCGGCTCTGGTTTTGGGCGACGGTGGCTGGCCTTGGGGTGGCGGGCAACTTCTCCTTCTATTTCCTCAGTATCTCCGAGGGCAGCGTTGCCGTTGCGGCGACCCTCATGTATTGCGCCCCGGTGTTCGTGTTTCTGGTTTCCTTTGCCATCGGACTAGAGCAGCCGACGCCGTTAAAGTGCGTGGCCATTGTCATCGTTATTGTCGGTATTGCCCTGCTTACGGGCATCTATGACGTCGGCGGTAACGAGGTTACGTGGGTTGGGGTGGTGTCTGGCCTGCTTTCGGGATTGTGCTACGCGGTGTTTATTTTCGGCTTCAAGTTTGCGGCCAGGAACGGTAGCCCACAGGCCGCTCTGGTAATCGCATTTTCCGTTCTCGGTATCGTTCTGATCTGGCCGGCCAGCGTTGTACAGGTCGTTGCTGTTCTGGATACACCGGAATGGCCGATGTTTATGGCACTGGGCGTGCTCGGCGGCGGGATGTCTTTTATTGCTTATATTGTGGGTCTGAAGCACACCGTACCAACCGTCGCTTCCATTGTGGCGATGGTCGAACCTGTTACCGCCGCGCTCTTCGGTATTTTGCTGCTCAATGAGAGTTTGGGTGGCGTTCAGTTCCTTGGCATGGGCCTCATTCTGGTTACGGTCACCGCCTTAAGCTTCTATTCAAGCAAGCCCTCGCATTGATCAATCAGTCTTCCGGTAGCTGAAGACGGAGGCATCTGTCTCTGGGGACATGAAATCTTGCTCAGAATTTGGCGTGCAGTTCGATTTACTCCTATGTTGTCGGAAGGAATCGGGGAGGAATCGCCATGGAAGCTCTCGCAAGAGCGTTGGGTCTCAGGACCAATCCGACCATCTTTTTCACGTCTGCAGGGATCATGATCCTGTTCCTGGTCGTGCTACTGATTGCGCCAGGCCCAATCGGAGAAGCCTTCGGAGCAGGGCGTGAATGGATCGTTACCAACCTGGGTTGGTTTTTCATTTTCGGGGTGACGAGTTGGGTGGCATTCCTCTTGTGGGTCGCGCTCAGCCGATTCGGCGCCATCCGACTGGGCGGCAACAACGCGAAACCGGCCTACAGCAATATTTCCTGGTTCACCATGCTGTTTGCTGGCGGCATCGGCACTGTGCTGATGTTCTGGGGCGTGGCCGAGCCGATTTCGCACTTTTCCTCACCGCCGAGGCCGAATGTCGAGCCCTATTCGGTCGAAGCCGCCGACGATGCCATGAGCTTCGCCATCTATCACCTGGGGCTGCATACCTGGGCGATCTTTACCATGCCGGGGCTTGCCTTTGCGTATTTTATCTATCGTTACGACCTGCCCATGCGTTTCAGTTCTGTATTCTATCCGTTGATCGGCGACCGCATATATGGCCCTCTCGGAAAGACTCTCGACGTGTTTGCAATTCTCGGCACGCTTTTCGGCGTGGCAGTGTCAATCGGTCTGGGCACCCAGCAGATCAACGCAGGGCTGACCGAGTTGTTTGGCATTCCGGATGCGGTGATCACCAAAGTATTCATTATTGCCATCCTGACGGCCGTCGCTGTGGGGTCGATCGTCGCCGGGCTGGACTCGGGTGTGAAGCGGTTGTCCAACATCAATATCGGTATGGCTGTTGGCCTGATGGTATTCGTGCTCTTCACTGGTTCGACAGTTTTCCTTCTGCGCGCCGTGGTCGAGACGTTTGGCCTCTACATATCGAACTTGCTGCCGATGGCCTTCTGGAACGACACGCTTGCAAGCTACACCGGCGACGGTGGTGGCTGGGGATGGCAGGGCAGCTGGACGGTATTTTACTGGGCCTGGACGGTGACCTGGTCGCCCTTTATCGGGATCTTCGTGGCGCGGATTTCCCGAGGGCGGACCATCCGGGAATTCGTGCTCGGCGTGCTGTTCGCGCCATCGATCTTTACCCTGATCTGGTTCGCCATCTTTGGCTGGTCCGCAATGCAGATTGATGGCATTGGGCCGGAGGCCAGGGAGGCACTGGGTGACCAGGCGGGGATGTTGTCCCAAGCCGTGGGGGAAAGTGTTCCTCTGGCCATGTTCGCATTCTTCGAAAACTTCCCGGGGGCTACGTTGATTCAGGGCCTGGCGGTTGTGATTGTCGCCATTTTCTTCGCGACTTCATCGGACTCCGCTTCCCTGGTGGTCGATATGTTGTGCACTGGCTCGCCGGATCCGGGCCCATGGCATCAACGGGTTTTCTGGGGTGTGTCTGAAGGCATGCTGGCAGCGATGCTGATCGTACTTGCCGGTGACGCCGGGCTGACCGCATTGCAGGAAGTCATCACTGTGGTTGGCTTGCCGATGTTCATTCTCGTGTTCGCCATGATGTTCGCCCTGTTTCGCGGCCTGGCCCAGGAGGACCTTAGCGAAGTGAGGGTGGGTAGTCCACCGCGGCCAGATCAGTTGTGAACTGGCCTGAATTGTTGCTGATCGCGATTGATGGCTGGCCGAGGCCAGCCATCCCGGGCTCAGGAAAGGTGGTGAACGTTTTCCATACCGTACACCGGCGTGTCGATGCCCTCCTTTCGGGCTTTCAGTTGAAGTGCGAGATACAGCGAGTAGTGGCGTGACTGGTGCAGGTTGCCTCCATGGAACCAGAGCGCTTCCTGTTGCGTTGGCTTCCACATATTGCGCAGCTCGCCTTCCCATGGACCAGGGTCTTTGGTGGTGTCTGACCCCATACCCCAGCACTTACCGACTTTATCGGCGACCTCCTGGGATATGATTCGTGCCGCCCAGCCATTCATGGAGCCAAAGCCGGTGGCGTAGACGATCAGGTCCGCCGGTAGTTCCGTGCCATCGGTCAGGGTCACGGAGCGAGGGTTGACGCGTTCAATGCTGGCGCCGCTTTTAAGCTTGATTTCGCCTTGGGCAACTAACTCGGAAGCACCGACATCAATATAGTAGCCAGAACCCCGGCGAAGGTATTTCATGAACAGCCCTGAGCCATCATCGCCGAAGTCCAGGAGGAACCCTGCTCGCTCCAGTCGACTGTAAAAGTCCGCATCCTGTTCGGCGACCTGCTCGTATACCGGGATGTGCATATCGGGCATGATTTTGAAGGGCACCGAGGCAAACGTGAGATCGGCCTTTTCGGTGGTCATGCCATTCTGTACCGCCTCTTCGGAATAGAGTGGGCCTAGCACCAGCTCCATCAGGGTGTCGGACTTGATGATGTGGGTTGATGAACGCTGAACCATGGTGACGTCGGCGTCGTTCTCCCATAACGCAGCGCAGATATCGTGTGCGGAGTTATTGCCACCCAGCACCACGCACTTCTTGCCTTTATAGGCAGCGCCACCGGGGTGTTTACTGGAGTGGTGTTGCTCGCCTTCAAAACTGTCCATTCCGGGGATATCGGGTATGTTGGGGATGCCCGACATGCCGGTAGCCAGCACGAGCTGCTTGGGACGAAGGGTGACTTGCTCGCCGTCCCGAACCACCTCCACGACCCATTCCTGACTGGCCTCATCGTAGCGCGCACCCGTGCACTCCGTTGAGCTCCAGTAGTTGAGCTCCATAATCTTGGTGTACATTTCGAGCCAGTCGCCGATTTTGTCTTTCGGCGCGAAAACAGGCCAGTGGTCCGGGAACGGCAGGTAAGGCATGTGGTCGTACCAGACCGGGTCATGCAGGCAAAGAGACTTGTAGCGGTTGCGCCAGGAATCGCCTGGATTCGGGTTTCGCTCGATCACAATCGTTGGCACGTCCAGTTGCCGCAGACGGGCGGCCAGGCCAATGCCCCCTTGTCCACCGCCGATGATCACGCAGTAGGGCTGGCGGCTGTATCCCAGCTCCTGTTCTTCGTCCTGCTTTGCCTCAAGCCAGGTTTTCCGTGACTTGGTCGCTCCATGCTGAGCGCCTTTGGGTCGAAGAAAGTTTTTCTTCTCGGGAAACTCCTTTAATTCCTGCATGGTGGTCAACAGGGTCCAGGCAGCGCCATCGCGAAGCCGGATGTGCCCTTTACCCAGGGCATCTCTGGTTTCGAAGGTAATCCAGGCTTCGGTCACACCGTCCTGTTCTGTCGCGTCTTCGGCAACCTTCCAATGGCTGGGGCGGACATGTTTCGAGGTCTGTTCCAGCATGTCGCGGATATGGTCCCGGCCTTCCAGGGTTTTTATGTTCCAGGTCATGGCAACAAGATCACGCCAGAAGCCGTTTGCTTCAAACAGTTGCGCCGCCCGTCCAGGATCGCTCGACTGCAGTATTTCGCTGAACCCATCAAGCCATTGCTGAACTCGTTGGGTGGGGGTGATTTGGGTTTCGGTCATCAGGGTTCTCCAGATTTACATTGTTTTTGTTGGCGGGGAGTCTTTGATCCCCAGTGCGTTGTTGAACACGCTAATAGGAACGGAGCAGATGACGTGCCACATCGGTCTCCAGGCGCTTTTTATTTTCCAGGCATCTGAAATAAAAGGGTTTCAGGGGTTTTTGTGAAAGGAGGTGGGGGGTAGCGAGGCCTTGTGGTGGAAGGCCCTGGCATTACGGCTGTAATGCGATTGCCTGTAAATGCGTTACAGGTGTAACAATCACTCAGGCACTAAAGGAGGATATTGATGCCGGGTAATCGGGTATAGGCTGTCAGGACGACGAAGCAGTATCTCATCGTAGATGACAACAACAATATCAGAGCGATGCAGGAGCTTGGCATGACGATGCAACAGGCACAGCGGCGCCACATAGATACGATTCTGAGTTATACGGATGAAGGTGTGTGTGCGCCTTTATCTCCGGAGTCCGAACTGATTGGTCGCTCATGGAAGCGATGTATTGACGAGTACGGACTGGACCCGAGCCAGCCACGTCGTGCCCGGATCGTGACTCAGCAAACCCTGAGGGAGCATCAGGATTCGGTCGACGAGTTTCTAAACGTGGCTCGGGCCGGCGTTGAGCAACTGTATACGAATATCGCAAAGCTGGGTTATGTGCTGTTGTTGACGGATCACCGGGGCATTACCGTGCAGTTTCTGGGGGATCGGCGTTTTGACCAACGTTTGCGTAAAGCCGGTTTGTACCTGGGGGCCGATTGGAGTGAGAAGTACGCGGGCACCTGTGCTGTGGGTACGTGTATTGAAGAGGGTCAGGCCCTGACATGTCACCGGGTCGACCATTTCGATGCAACCCATATAAGCCTGACCTGCACTTCGGCGCCCATTCTTGATCCGCTGGGCAACCTGCTTGCGGTACTCGATATTTCGGCCCTGGATTCGCCTGATCCTCACAGCAGCCAGACGTTTGCACTGCACCTTACCCAACTCTACGCCCGCATGATTGAGGACGCCTATTTCCTCCGCCGTTATCGCAATCAGACGGTCTTCCGGTGTGATGCCTCGCGGGAGTTTGTGCAGGTAAATGGCCAGTATCTGTTCGCCATTGACGATGATGGGTGTGTGGAGGCCGCCAATACAGCCGGTCGTTCACTCATGTCGAGCTATGGAAGCGGCAGCGATACCAAGCTGACCAGCCTGTTTGAATGCGAGTTAAGGGACATCTGGAGCATTCCTTACGATCAGGATGATCAGGTCAGGGCGTTCAGGCACTGCATCAGTGGCAATACCTTTTTTGCAGCATTGATCCAGCCGAGGATCACGTCGACGGCTTCCGCCCTTTCTGAAGCGCTGTCCACTGATGAGTCTGTGCCTGAACTGGATGCGCTGGCAGCCGATGACCCCGTCATGAGGCGAACTCTTGGCCTTGCCAAACGACTGAGGAACAGAGATGTCGGGCTGCTGGTTCTGGGTGAGACCGGCACCGGCAAGGAAGTGCTTGCCAGAGCTGTACACCAGTCCAGCCACCGCTCCCGACGGGCGTTTGTTGCCGTAAACTGCGCAGCCATTCCCGAGTCACTGATCGAGAGCGAGCTTTTCGGGTATGTGGCGGGTGCGTTTACCGGTGCGCGGGCCAGGGGAATGCGGGGAATGATCCAGCAGGCGGATGGTGGGACGTTATTCCTGGACGAAATCGGGGATATGCCCTTGCAGCTCCAGACCCGCTTGCTGCGGGTGCTGGCGGAAGGCGAAATTCTGCCAGTGGGCGCAGACAGCCCCGTGAAAGTGAACTGTCGCGTGATAGCCGCCACGCACCAGGACCTAGGCCAACTGATTGAACGTGGTGCGTTCCGTGCTGACCTCTATTACCGGCTGAATGGGGCCACGCTGCGCTTGCCCTCTCTGGGAGAGAGGGCTGACCGCCAGCATGTGATTAACCGGGTACTCACACACCTGATCGACCAGGGACAATTGCCCGATGTTCGAATCCGGGCAGATGCCATGAGTGCGCTGCTTGCCTACGACTGGCCGGGTAACATTCGTCAGCTTGTAAATGCACTGACGTTTGCCGAGGCAACCTGTGATCGCGGACAGATCACCGCCAATGACCTGCCAGACGAGTGTCTGAGAGATCATGCGATCGCAGCAACGAGCCTTGAGCGGGATGTCGCTCCCGACGAGAGCGATCCGTTATTGGCGGCACTAAAGAAATACCGCTGGAACGTCTCTGAGGTCGCACGTCGTTATGGCGTGTCACGCCCGACTATCTATCGCTGGATGCAGCAGCAGGCGATTGAGCCGCCCAGGTTTCTTGGGAACGTGGTCGCAGAACCAGCAAACTCTCAGAATTCCAGGCAGATCTTGCCGAAGTGCGCCCCTGACTCTTCGTAGCGGAAGGCATCCGCAATTTCCTCAAGGCTGAACGAGCGGTCAATCACCGGGTGCATGTCGTTGGCTTCAATGGCGCGAATCATTTCCTGCTGATGCGCTCTGCTGCCAACGATCAGGCCTTCCAGGCGCGCCTGTTTGGCCATCAGTTTGCGGGTGGGGACATCGCCTGATTGACCGGTAAGAATACCAATCAGCGAGATGTGGCCGCCAATACGCACGGCGTCAATAGATTCGGGCAAGGTGCCGGGGCCGCCCACTTCAATGATATGATCGGCGCCCTGGCCGCCGGTCAGCTCGAGCACCCGTTCGCCCCAGGCGGGTGTCGTTTTGTAGTTGATCGTGTCGTCTGCGCCCAACGTCTTCAGTCGTTCCAGTTTTGCGTCGGACGATGAGGTGGCAATTACCCGGGCGCCCATCATCTTGGCGAACTGCAGCGCGAAAATGGAGACGCCGCCGGTGCCCAGTGTGAGAACCGTATCGCCCGCCTTCAGGTTACCGTTTACTACCAGTGCCCTCCATGCAGTGAGCCCTGCGGTGGTGAGGGTGGCCGCTTCTGCGTGGCTGTAGCCCTTCGGAGCACGAGTGAAACCCTGGGCCGGGCCGATCATCCGTTCCCGGGCATAGCCGTCGACGCCGTCGCCCGGCGTGGTGCTGAAGTTATCAATGGGTGCTGGCCCGTTAAGCCAGTGGGGAAAGAAGGTGGAGACTACGTGGTCACCCACCGAAAACTCGCTCACGCCTGCTCCAATCGCTTCTACAACGCCTGCACCATCAGCCATTGGGATGCGGTTATTTTCGGTTGGGATAGCGCCAACAACCACCGCGTAGTCGTGAAAGTTCAGCGAGTTGGCGTGAATTCGCACCCGGAGTTCGCCAGGGCCCGGCTCTCCGGGCTCGGCGCCCTCAATAATCCTGAGTTGGTCCAGCCCGAATGGTTGGGATATCGTTGCAAGCTTCATTATTTAGCCTCTATTGGTCAATGGTCTGTAATACGAGGGTTGCCTGGACCGATGTGGCGATCAGGAAAGCAGCAAATAAACTGAACAGGCAGGTAAAGCGTACAGCGGATCGGATGCGCGTGAAACTGAACATGACGAAGCCCTCGGGATGGGAGTCTTTGCAGTCTTCGTCAAGGAGCAGCGTTGGGCAATGGTACTTGAGTACCGTTTATCGTTATTGATGTTGAGCGAACAGGCTCCCCCCTGGCGATGAGGGAGAGCCCATCTCTTTAAATTTGCTTGTAGACCACCTCTGATAGCCGGCTGCGGTTGCCGTCAGTATCCAGAGTGCGGATAGCGAAGTACCAGGTGCCTTCGGTAAGCTCGTCCACCAGCAACTCGTCGATAGAGGCGTCGCCAATCGCCAGGCTCTGATCCAGGTTTTCTTCGCTGGTGCCGTAAACCACCTCAAAGCCGGCAATGTCGCCCATCGTCAGGCTATCACCGTTTTCTCTGGTGAGCGGCGCGGTCCAGTTCAACAGAGCTGCATTGACTGGAACGGTGTCTTTGGGGCCAGGTTTGGTGGCCGGCCGCTCGCTGGTTTCATTGTCTGTTCCGTTGTCGGCGACGATGTCTCCGGTGCTGTTGTCGTCACTCGTATCGGGCTCTTCTGTGTCGGCAACGCCGGTGTCGTCTTCGCTGTATACGTCCGCGATGGTTTTGAAGCGTTGCACGTTGCGGTACTCGGTCACCACGAGTCTCTGGCTGATGACGCTTGAATCCACCTTGGTCTGAAGCTCGGAAGCCTGCACTGCAGCGGCAGACACGAGGTCGGTCAGAGCAACGTTTTCGCCGTCACCCATCAGGCTGATCTGGCCGGTCTTGGCGATCTGGGTTGCCACGTTGTTCACGACATCGGAAATGTTGTTCCATTGGGCGTTGTTGTTGACCAGAGCGAGGAAGGCCGCATTGGCAACTGCAACTTGCAGGGCATCGGCAGACACGCCCTTGAGCTCGTCCAGGCGGGTCAGGTCTGGCGGATTGAGGTGGAGGGAACCCGCGGCCAGGCTAAACCAGTTTTCGACTTTTTCGTAGGCGCCAGAGAGTGCTTCGGGGGATAGCCCGTTTTTGTTGCGCTCAGCCAGCGCCACGGCCAGGTGGGTCAGCGGCGTTAGATTGACGGTTTCCATACGAAGATCACCGGCTCCGCGCAGACTGAAATTATCATCCAGCGCCATCGCGTCGCCAAAGGCAACCGGCTCGGCGCCGCTGCGCTCGCAGTGGGGAACGACATCGCAAATCATGCGGGTATTGCTGTCAGCTGTGAGTTCTACCAAAGCCCAGCCGTCGGCCTCTCCCCGCAATTGCCACACATAACTGCCATCGTCCGCCGTCAAAACCGGCTTTGCGACTTGTTGTTGTGAAGCGTAGTAGCCATCTTGGTCAGAAACTAGGCGGTTGGCGGTCACCAGGCCCTGTTGAATGACACCTTTCATGGCTGCGCCGGCAATCTCAACCGTTTCAACGGCGCGGTCGGCGGAGGCTTGGGACTGTGGTGTCGTAGCATTGTCTGGGGAGGTTATGTCGAGACCGCAGCCCGAAAGCAGAACCACTACAGATAGAGTCAGCAGTCCATGCTTCGATAAATTCTTGCCGCAATTTGACATTTTTCGCACCCATTTATTGACGAGTTCGGGCGAATCTTACAGCGGCAGTTTTTGGTGATATGCGGCCTGGTTCAGGGTTTTTCGTGCGGATACCGTCAGGAAGTTGGCGCTTACAGAGCGATACATGGCGAGACTGAGCGTTACATCGTCTCGAGGCGGTTTTGACCTCTTAATTTGTTGTTATTTAGGTCGTTTATACAAACGCTTGGGTTGCGGGACCTGTTGATTGGGCTCGGTGCGTTTATTGGCGATTACAAATTTAAACGGTGAACGGCGCAGTATCTTTCAGAACAGGCCCATCTGTGGTTGTGTGGTGTCGAGGTGCAAGGCGTCTACCGTTGACACGCGTTCTCGCAGTAGCTCATTCCAAAGCGCGGCCAGGGAAAGGGCATCGCCCTTGTTCGGCATGTGCATGAAAATGAACGGATGTTTCCCTTCCTCAATCCAGATGCCTGCCCGCTCAACCCAGGGCATCAGGAAGGGGCGGTTGGCCTCCAGGTCGGGGTGGCCGACAAAGCGAACCACCGGCGCCGCATCCACGGGAAGAAGGTGCACCGGAACCCGGGGCTTTTTGCGTTGGGCGTCACGAGTTTCCTCGCTAACCGGGGCAGCGGCAAAGAGTGCCCGGCTGTCCATGCATACGCGCGCAATGCGGCGCTCTCTCAGGCCACGATTCAGGGCTTTCTCGGCTTCCCCCTTGTCAAAGAAGGCGCTGTGGCGGACCTCAACGGCGCAGGTCAGGGGCGCGGGCAGGGCATCAACAAAGCTCCACAGGTTCTGCAGACGCTCCGGTCCGAAACTGGCGGGAAGCTGCAGAAGGATTGGGCCAAGCACATCGTTGAGTGGCGCAACTATTTCAAGAAAGTCCGATACTTCGCGGCCAGCTCCGCTCAGTAGCCGATCATGGGTGATCAGGCGTGGAAACTTGAACAGGAAGCGAAAGTTGTCGGGCACCTGTGAACGCCACTGTCTGCATTGTTCCTGGCTGGGCGTGGCGTAAAAAGTGGTGTTGCCCTCCACGCAATTGAGGGCACTGCTGTAACGTGCGAGCGGGCTTTGACCGGGAGGGAGTCGGCTGGTCCAGTCGGGATGCTGCCACTGCGGGCAGCCGAGAAAGTAGGGTTGTGCCATGGTCCCGTTTTACCTCCGTTGATCAGGGGCCTGCCTAAAAACAATCTCCGCATGCCACAAACATCAGGGCTGCCCCAAATCACGACACTGGATGTCACACCGGCGCCACCCCAAAGAGCCACTGGTGAGCCCATAGTAACAGCACCGTGTAAACCACAAGGCCGCCAACAACCGCTATGGCATCGTTCGCTTTGCTGGCCGGCAGGGTCGCAATCGGCCGCTGGGTTCTGCGTTTCATGGAGATCCGATCCACCACAGCCCAGGCCAGGAAAGAGCCGAACAACAACAGGTCGTGCAGCATCCCATTCGCGAGTAAATGAGCCAAAGCCCAGAGCTTGACCGCGACGAGCATTGGGTGGCCGAATTTTGCCTTGATCTTGCCCGGAAAATAGGTGGCAAACAGTAGGGGAAAGACCGGAATCAGAAGGAGCATGGCCAGGTGCCGGAGCCAGCCTGGAGATGTGTAAATGACGGTCGGGTCGAGACGGGCAGCACCGTAACCCCAAACAATCAGTACTAGGCCGACCAGTGCAACCAGCGAGTAAAGCCCCTTGAACGCACCTTCGCCCAGGAAGTTATGCAGGCGATTGCGCAGCGGTTCGTTGACGATGGACAGAGAGTGCACGCCAAGAAATAGAATCAGCCCAACGACCATTGTTGCCATTTGTTGTAGTTCCTTGTTGTTTGATCAGGCGCGGTCGCGCCTGAACGGCTCGTTATCCAGAAATTCCCGACAGTATAGTTGCGCAAACCGGGACAGCACATTCTCAAGCGTTTATCATCTAAAGCCTGTTTCACTGGATTGACAAGGCGCCCATGAAGTTTCCGAAAGTCACCGTTGTATTGGTATCCGCAGCTCTGTTGTTTGTGTTGTGGGAGCAAACCCGGGAACGCCCACCGTCAGTGGATGCCAGCCGCTTTACAAATCTGACCGCGAATCCAGTTGAGCGTAGCGTTGCCATGGACTGGGTTGTTAAGCAGATCCCGGCGTTATGTGACGATACTATCGGCCAAAGCCAGCGTTCAGAGGCCCACTCAACCTGCGTCAGCAAAAGCGAGGCTCGTACATCAACCTGCCGCCGTGGTATCTATGATCGGTTTCCCAGTGTGATCGCCTCGGAAGAGGTGTTCCGGGACCTGTTCATCACCGCGATGAGCTGTCTGGCTCCCCGATCCGGACTCGTAGATTAGGGAATCGGTTTTTTTAAACCTGCTCCGGGTTGGGCTAACATTGGCTGCAGTTGTCAAACAGTCCATCCTCGGTATCGGGATGCGCGATTATTTTGACTGAGCCCGACAGGAGACGACGGATGCACAGACTTTCTGATCACGTTGACTGGCAATATCTGTTTCGTGAGTACTGGCATCTCTACCGTTTTGGCTCCGCAGGCGGAAATCCGATCATCCGCTCACACCTCAAAGACGTTCGCAACAGGTTGAACGCGGAACTTGAAACCAACCCGTCCATGGAATTCGATCAGCCGGTCGAGCTACCTGTTTGCGCCTGGCTGGGGCGTGCGCTGGATCAGGGGCTAAGTGAGCGCACCGCGCCCGTGGTGAGGGCGTTGATGCGGGTTTCCGATCAACTGACCTGGCGCTATGGTTATGAGCGAATGCATAAAAGCCTGGCCCGCAAGTACGCGTACGCGGAACTGATGGGCCCCAATGGTCCGGCAATCAGCAGAAATGTCATTTTGGGGCTGGTATTGTTTGGGCCTCGCTGCACCTATCCTGAGCACAGCCATGATGGCATCAGCGAATCCTATATCTGTCTGAGTGGATCGGTTTCAGACAGCAACTACAGTGTATTTACACCCGGGGCCCTGTTCTTTAACCCTCCGGAGAAAGCCCATCGAATGACGACGGGGGACTTTGAGCCTACGTTATTGGCTTATGCCTGGACGGGGGCAGAGGAAAAACTGGCGCATCAGGAGATGAACTTCTCCGGAAAGAGGCGTTGAGCATGTTCAGACCTCACCTGTTGCAGAGCAAGATCCATACGAAGCCATGTCACCCGCTCAGAAATAGATTGTCAAACGACCATTCATTCGCGCTTCGTCGTCCTTGTAGCGGGAGCTGACCGTCAGGCGGCGGGCCAGCGACTGAAGCTGGTGCCGGCCATACACGCACTGATTTTTGAGTTTGAATTCGAAATCATGGAAACGGCCCTGATGAATTCCCGTGATCGCGCCATTCGCCTATCTGAAGGACCTGAATGCCTCCGTACTGAAGATTGATCGTTCCTTTGTCACCGATATCGAGACGAATCGGGATAATCAGGCGATCGTTCGGTCGACCATCAAGATGGCTCATGAGTTGGGAATGAAGGTGGTTGCAGAAGGCATTGAAACGGAACAGGATGAGATTTATCTGAAGTCTTTGGGGTGTGACGTCGGGCAGGGCTATTACTACGCTAGGCCCCTGAGTGTTGCGGATCTGGAACAGTGGCATCACAGTTATCGGAAAAAACTCCTTTACACGTCCGCCTGCGTTACCGAGAGCACCTGAACGTTCGCAGCAGTTGGTTACCTGGGTAGATTAGTGAGAACTGTCCGCATCCTAGAGCTTGACCATGACCCGTATTGTGATTATCGATAGGACTTGGTCCACCGTAGCACCACAGCGAGACATTCCCCCAAGAGCAACGGGCCTTGGATGTATTCTTCTCGTATTGAGTGTAACGCTCTTCTGTCAGCCTGTGAGGGCCCAGCAGTACGTCGGCGGTTGTATTGTCAGTGCCGTCCAACCGGAGTCGATTGACCTTGATCAGCCTCGTGACCAAGTAGCCCGCCAGTCAGATCTAATGATTCCACAGGGCGCACATATTGGATGGATACGTATCGTTCGGCGCCCGATCTTTGACACCAGCGATCCTGAACAGGACAACTTTTTGTACCGGTCCCTGAATGCACTTAACACGCCGACCTGGGAATCCGCCCTGCGTGCCCAACTGGTGTTCGACGAAGGTGACGTTTACCAACCGGGTACGTTGGACGAATCCGAACGTATACTGCGGCAGAGTGAGTACCTGACGGCCGCGTGGATCGGTGTTACCCGCGTTTGCGGGAATGAGCTGGAGGTCACTGTCCTTGCGCGAGACACCTGGACGCTACTGCCGAGCGTTGGTGCTTCCAGGACGGGGGGTGAGAACAAAACCAACACCGGCCTTTCTGATCCAAATTTCCTGGGTTCCGGCAAGAGCGTGGGGATTTCCCACAAAAAAGATGCCGACCGCAGTGAGACCAGTGTCGATTTTGATGATCCTAACGTGCTTGGCTCCCATTGGCAGGCAGGGCTTTCCTACGATAAACGCAGCGATGGACGCGGTCGCAGTGCATACCTTGAGCGGCCATTCTACAGTGAGCTGGCGGAGTGGCGATTTGGCCTGAGTGGCGAGGACGACGTTCGCGAACAATCCCGCTATGTGGGGGCGGAGGCAATTGCGGACTATCGGCAAGACCGCGAGTTTGCCAGTGTTGATGTCGGCTGGCGACTGGCGGAACGTAATGGACGCCAGTTAAGACTGCTCGCCGGCTTTCGATACGATGCCCGCGAGTTCGAGCGCTTACCGGACGAACCCAATCTGGACCTGCTGCCCGAAAATCGTACCCTGAGCTACCCATGGATCGGATTTGACTACCGTGAGAACCGCTTTCGGGAGATGACCAATCTGACCCGCTTGCAGCGCGTCGAGGACGTAAGGGACGGGTTCGAGTGGCGTACCGAGCTGGGGTACTCCTCACCGGGAATAGGGGCGACGGAAGACCGTGCCGTACTGAATATCGACTTCCGGGATGCGCTTCTGGTCAGCGACTCCAACTATGCCAGTTACGGGCTCAGTCATAGCGGTACCTGGCGATTCGATCAGGCCCGTTTCGAGAACCTGATCGGAACTCTTAATCTGGAGTACTTTCACGGCGGGTCGGTGGACTGGAACAGTTGGTACACCAATCTGTCATACACTGTGGCGCACAACTTGACCGTGGATCAGCACCTTCTTATCGGCGGCGATAACGGCCTTCGTGGTTATCCGAGCAGCTACCAGCAGGGCAACCGGAGAGCGTTGTGGACACTGGAGCGCCGTTATTTTCCGGACTGGTATCCCTTCGAGTTGTTTCGTGTGGGAGGTGTGCTGTTCACCGATGTAGGCAGGGCCTGGTTTGATGATGGTCGCAACAACGGACCCGACGACGGCGTACTGACGGATGTGGGATTCGGCCTGAGGCTGGCCTCAAGCCGGATCGAAGTGCAGAGAATGCTGCACCTGGACTTTGCCTTCCCGCTGGCAGGAGACGACAGCGTTGACCAGATGCAGGTGCTATTGCGCGGGCGGTCAAGGTTCTAGACTTGCTGAACCCTACTGCAGTCGCTCGATATCCACTCTCGCCATCGGATTGTCCCAGCGTTGGCTGCCGCTCAGCGTGGAAGTCGTTAGCCCATCGTCCTGGGTAACGACTCCGGGGTGAACGTAAACGGCATTTCTAACATCGTCCCTATCGGCGTTGAAACCCTCGGCCAGTCCGCTGGCAGCAGGGCCGGGAACTGTGTCAGCGGATTCGGTATTGGCTTCAGTGCCGGCGTCGTAGCTGATCGCGAGATGCGTCTCACTCTGGCCAACGGCCAGCCCGCTTATGTCAATGGCATTAACAATTGCAAAGGCATCATTGGTGTTGACGGGCATTGACGCCCAGGTCAGCAGAAGTCCGCTTTGCGAATCGGCGGCGGCCGTGGCCGTGACTTGCGCAGTGGCTCCTGGAACGATGGCGCCCTGACCGGATACGGCAGCAAGCACGTTGCTGTCGGTATCAGCGGCTACGATGAAATCACTGTTGTCGCCGGCCTCTGCCAGGGTTTCCAGCCCCACTGAGGCGCTTTCCCCGAGAGTAAAGGCTTGCCAGCCAGTGGTGTGAATGACAACGGCGGCCGGTGACAGCGGCTGCCCGGCAGTTAGATTGGTGATGGTTACCTGGAAGCGGAACTCCCGGGAACTGGTCAGTGTGTCGTCGTCGCTGTCGGAATGGCAGCCTGCCAACAACACCGCCAGTGGCACCAGTACAAGCATGTGTTTATGAACAACCATGGGGCACCTCCGGGCTATTTCACCGTTACGGTGACGCGGGTCACGGGGTTTAACCACCGATGCAGCGTGCTGACAATGTCACTTTTGCCGCCGGTAGTGTCGGTGTCGCCCAGGTTTCCGCGATGAATGTGAACGTAGCCTTCCGCATTACTGGCGGCCCCTGTGCCGTTAGTTCCAAGAACAGGATCAAGCGGCGGTGGAACGGGCATTCCAGCCTGTCCGGGAGCGCCGCTTCCACGCAACTCATCATTGGCTTCGGTGCCGGCGTCGTAGGCGTTCAGGTTGTAGGTGTAAGTGCCAGGTTGAGTGGGCACTGTCAGGCTGTTGAGGGCCAGAAAGCCATCGTTGGTGGGCAGCAGCATGGCCACGATGGAAAGCTGGGTGTTGGCTGTGGCGTTGTTAGTATTGACGATTGCCGTCGTGGTTTCTCCCGGCGCTAACAGTCCCGCAGCGGGATTGGCAACCGTGGTGGCACCCGCTGAGTCCAGGGCGGTAACCAGCGGCATAATGTCACCGCCTTCTGCCATGGCCTGTAATTCGCTGGAAGCCGCTTCGCCAGCTTCGAAAAGCTTCATGCTTGGAGGGTGGGCCGTGACGAGCAGGGGTGTGTAGTAGAGCCCCCGAGTCGGGTTGTGAATTTCTACGTCGAATTCAGCTGCCTGCACTATTAAGGGTGCAGCCGCCAGCGTTAGTGTAAGGATGACACGTTTCATTGTTGGACTCCTCTGAAAGGGTTGGACGTGCCTATCCAGTGTCGTCAAAGCTGGCGGGGGCGTTCATCACAAAAGAGTCACCGTTTAGTCACCATTTTCGATAGCGTGCGCTACTTGGCCGCTCACTATTAGGAGCGGAAGGGGGCTCTACGGCACAATACCTTCGGAACGCTTCTCTGAACCTGCCATGGGCCCCGAAAACACGTGCTGACTCTGGATGAACAAACTGCGCAACGAATTGTCGATCGCACAATGCAGGCGATTGGTTGGTCCGTCAACGTGATGACGCCGGACGGTATTATTATCGCATCCGGCGAGCCTCGCCGGGTTGGTGATCACCATGAAGCTGCGAAGCTTGTTGCCAGCAGTGGGCATCCATTGATCATCGATGACTCTCGCTCCGGCGCGTACTCGGGAACCCGCCCGGGCGTAAATCTGCCCGTCACCGTTGGCGGGGAGTTGGCGGCGGTTGTTGGTATATCCGGTGCGCCTGAAGAGGTCTCCCAGTACGCGGATCTGGTTCGTATTACCGCTGAGCTAATGCTCGAGCAGGCAGCACTGTTGGAAGCAGGGCAGCATCGGCGCCGACAGATTGAAGACGTGCTGCTGGCGGCGTGTGAAGGCAAAACCGTGCCGGAAATCTGGTTCGAGCAGTTGGGTATTGAAGCTGATTGTCCGAGGATAGGAGTGATACTCGAAGCAACAACCCAGGTTGCGGTGGAGCAGGTGCTTGTACCGTTGACACCTTTTCTCGAGCAACATCACCGGGCAGCGCTTGCCGTTCGCCTATCACCAAGGCAGCTCCTGATTTTCGCGGAAACCGGGCCAAGTCGGTCAGAGTTCAATAACCTGCTGGCAACCTTGGCTGCCCGTGGTAAAGACGACGTCATTCTTGCGGCAGGAAAATCATTCACCAGGAACTTTGTAGCCGGTTATCAGTCCGCAACCGCAACGCTGGAAGTAGGGCGCAGGAGAAACCCGGGAGCAAGCCTTCTCCGCTACGAAGAGGTTCGAATTCCGGCGCTCTGGCAGAGTCTTGCGCCACACTGGCAGCAAGCTGAATTGCAGGCGCTGATCGAACACCTTGTTGAGCATCGGCAGGGAGAACTCTATCTAAAGACGTTGTCACGTTATATTGATTGTGACGGCGAAATAAAGCGATGTGCTGACCAGCTAAACATCCACCCCAATACGGTGCGTTATCGGCTGCAGAAAATCGAAGCGCTCACCAGGCTGTCTCCGTTTGTGCTCCGGGACTTGCTGGTGCTCCAGTTCGCCCTGGAAACACGTTAGAAAAATTGTTCAAGTCCACAATTTGGCATATTAAATTAGCAAAAAAATTGTGCTCTTCGCTAACGACCAGGGTGCTGTCAACTTTTAAACTAGCTGCTGAGGAATGCCGCCCCCTACGCATAGAAAACAATACTGAACGGAGAGTGTGAATGCATCTGGTCCTGATTCTGCTGGTATTGGTCGTCTTTATCGTATTTGCCACCAGCAAGCTCAAGCTGAACCCCTTCATTACCCTGTTACTGGCCTCTTTCCTGGCCGCATTTGCTTTTGGCCTGCCAATCGACACCATCGAGAGTACCATCAGGTCGGGATTCGGCGGCATTCTGGGATACATCGGTTTGGTGATCGTTCTGGGCACCATCATCGGTGTCATACTTGAGCGCACCGGTGCAGCCATTGTCATGGCGGAGAGTATCGTCAAACTGCTGGGCCAGCGTTTTCCGACGCTGACGATGTCTCTGGTTGGTTTTATCGTGTCCATCCCGGTGTTTTGCGACTCGGGTTTCGTGATCCTGAACAGCCTTAAGCGATCCATGGCGAGGAAGCTCAGTGTGTCACCGGTAGCCATGACGGTGGCACTGTCCACTGGGCTGTTTGCAACCCACACCCTGGTTCCACCCACACCGGGGCCCATCGCGGCAGCCGGCAATCTGGGGCTGGAAGACAACCTGGGGCTGGTTATTGCTGTTGGTTTCGCGTTTGCGTTGATTGCCGCGCTGGCAGGCCTGTTCTGGGCGAGCAGGAGCCGGAATCTTGGCAGCACGGAGCTTGAGCTGGCAGAAGAGGCGTTTGAGGAGGCCAGGGAACATTATGGTGAACTGCCGACTCCCTGGGCTGCATTTGCGCCGATCTTTGTCCCGATTCTATTGATTTGTATGGGGTCGGTTGCGAGCTATCCGACGGCTCCACTTGGAGAGGGAGCTCTGTACGAGACGCTGAATTTCCTTGGTAAGCCTCTGAACGCATTGATGATCGGCCTTGGCTTCGCACTGCTGCTGATTCAGGGCAAGCAGAAACTTGATGAATTCGCCCGCCACACTCAAAAAGGCCTGGAGGTGTCTGCACCCATTATCCTGATCACCGGTGCTGGCGGGGCCTTTGGCAGTGTGCTGGCTGAAACGGCATTGGGGGATTATCTTGGAGATACGCTCTCGACACTTGGATTGGGGGTCATCATGCCGTTCCTCGTCGCCGCCGCGCTGAAATCCGCGCAGGGCTCTTCAACCGTTGCGCTGGTCACTACGTCGGCGCTCGTGGCGCCCTTGATGACGCAACTGGGGCTGGACTCGGAATTCGGTCGCGTGTTGACGGTGATGGCCATCGGTGCTGGCGCCATGACGGTTTCCCACGCCAACGACAGTTATTTCTGGGTGGTTTCCCAGTTCAGCAAGATGGATGTGGCTACGGCTTATAAGTCCCATACCACGGCAACACTGATTATGGGGCTGGTCACGATTTCGATGGTTTGGCTGACCTCACTGGTAGCACTGTAATATGCGGATCCTCATTGCACCCGACTCATTCAAGGAGTGTCTGCCTGCCAAGGAGGTGGCGGCTGCGATTGCGCGCGGTTGGAATCGGGGTGCCCCGACGGATGAGGTGGTGCAGGTTCCGCTCGCCGATGGCGGTGAGGGAACCACGGTGGCCCTGGTTGAGTCGCAGAACGGTACGCTGCATTCCGCTGACGTAACAGGGCCGCTGGGTGATCCGGTAACGGCGCAGTATGGTCTGGTCTCCGATGGCCGCACTGCTGTTGTTGAAGTGGCGGAAGGCAGTGGGTTGCACCATGTGCCTGCCAGCCGAAGGGATGCCATGAAGGCAACCAGCCGGGGGACGGGAGAGCTCATCAAGGCCGCCATGGAGCACAGACCGACCACCCTGGTGATGTGTCTGGGTGGCAGCGCAACAACCGATGGTGGAGCTGGTATTCTTCAGGCTCTTGGCGCCCGGTTGCTGGACTCCGGCGGTCAGGAGATTCCGGCAGGCGGCGCCGGCCTGGCTTTGTTGTCGAGTCTCGACGTGTCCCCCGCCGTTAAAGCACTGGAGAACACTCGCCTGGTTGTCGCCTGTGACGTCAGCAACCCGCTGAACGGCGCCGATGGCGCCGCAGCCGTGTTTGGCCCCCAGAAAGGGGCCACTCCTGCACAGGTGGCCGAGCTGGACCGTAATCTGAGCCGGTTTGCGGACATTGCGGACAAGTCCGGGTACGACATACGTTCGTTTCCGGGCAGCGGTGCCGCAGGCGGGATTGGGGGTATGGTTGCGGGTATTCTGGGCGCCAGCCTGAAGTCCGGAATCGAGCTGGTGATGGAGACCGTGGGGCTTGAGACACAGATGCGTTCGGCGGATCTTGTTATCACGGCGGAAGGGGCGATTGATGGCCAGAGTGCGTCAGGGAAGACACCAGCAGGTGTTTCGGCTTTGGCCGGTAAGCACGGCGTGCCGGTTCTTGGCCTGGGTGGAAAAGTGGGCAGTGAATTGACGGCGCTTCATGAACTGGGGCTGACTGCAGCCTTTTCCATTGTGCCAGAACCGATGACACTTGATGAGGCCATGCGGGACGGACAGAAAAACCTGGAACAATGTGCGGAACAGTTGGCCCGGCTGGTTCATGCCATTCGTGGGCAATGACGCCCGGGCCACAAAAAAGGGCCACTTCTGAAAGTGGCCCTCATCGTTAGGTGGATGATGTAACGAGAAGCGTTACTTGATCCACTTGTCACCCCAATGGGTAATGTCGCGTTTCTGCTCTGCCTGCAGTGAGCGAGCACCGGCCGCGGGTTCCGCTTCTTCCGCTGCGGCAATTTCCTCGTCAATCACTCGGGTTGAGAGTGACAACCAGCTGGTCACGAAGGCTGCAGCATCGCCATTGATTTCAAGCGCGAGCTCGTCAACATTGGTGATGTCGTCACAGGCCGAGTGGTAGCAGGGGTCGAAAGCAACGCCAGCCTCGCCACCAAACTTGGCCGCCTGCTCTTCGGTTTTCAGCACTTCCGCGCCGGTAAACAGCCCGCCAAAGGCAATGCCGTCCTCGAAGAATTGAGCGTAGTCCGAGCGGAAGCTGATTTGCGTCCCCTCTGAGGCAATTTCACGCAGATTGAAGTATTTCTCGAACAGCGCCTCCGTGGCGGCTGATCCGGGAGGACCTGCCAGATCGAAGTCGGAACCATCGCCATCGTAGATAAAGTTGCCGAAGTTGGGCGAACCAATCATGTCGTAGTTCAGGTAGACCTTGATCTTGTCCTTCTCTTCCTGGGAAAGGCTGTTGACGTAGAACGTTGAGCCA
>Ga0189286_100245_pt1 | contig 21956 bp, 25 predicted proteins | sample UW69minimetaG_FD_130330 | JGI IMG/M metagenome (GOLD analysis project Ga0189286, IMG submission 130330) | Marine microbial communities from the Costa Rica Dome - UW69 mini metaG | ecosystem: Environmental > Aquatic > Marine > Oceanic > Photic zone | place: Costa Rica: the Eastern Pacific...
CCAGGTCGGCCTTGGTAAAGTGATCAGGGGTCATAATGCCAGTGTTCCTGTTACAAAATGGTTTCTTATACTTTAGCTGGTATTACCGCTAAGGCTATTGACCATTGGTTGCAGTTTGCAGTCAGGCACGAATTTTCTCTGGCGGTCAGCGCCCCCCGGATTTCTCGGATACCTGCTTTGTCAGTTCCTGTAGCTGTTCCTGGACTGCCTTTAACTGACGTGCAATCTCGTCCCGTTCATCGTGCGCTTTCCGGGCCTGCTCCGCGTTCTGTTCCTCACTCATGACTTCCAGGATCGCCCCGATCATCATGTTGAGGAATACGAACGCGGTCAGGAAGATAAACGTCAGATAGTAGAGCCAGCTGAGCGGGTAGGATTCCATCGTGGCATACATCACATCCGTCCAGTCCTCAAAGGTGGCCACCCGGAACAGAGTAAGCATGGCTATGGCAACATCGCCCCAAAGCGTCTCGTCGACGTCGGCAAAGAACATTGAGCCCATGGCCGCGTAAATGTAGAAAATGATGAACATCAACAGGGCGATGTAGCCCATGCGCGGTATGGCTTTCAGAAGGGAGTTGATCAGGAAACGCAGCTCTGGCACCACAGAGACCAGGCGTAACACCCGGAATACACGCAATAATCGGCCAAGCAGTACGGCGTCGGAGTTGTCCAGTGGGATGAGGCTACCAACCACGACCAGTGTGTCGAACAGGTTCCAGCCGTCCATCAGAAAGCGTTTTTTGTTGGGGCAGGCAGCAAAGCGGAACAGGATTTCTATCAGAAAAAACAAGGTGATGGCGTTGTCCATCACGCTAAGGGCCCCCTCCATCAGCGGCGGAAGCTCATAGGTCTTTGCGCCAATGGTGAGCGCCGACAGGATGATAATGCCGATAACCACGCTCTGGAATATCCGGCTGGACTCAATGCGGCGTAGTTGTTCGAATCCGGTTGTGGGGCTTGGTCGGTCGGGCATGGGGAAACAGCAACTCCATAACGATCACGGAGCCTGAATTCTAAAGGGAGTGAGTCGGATTGGGTAGCGGGAACTGCGCTCAGGCGTTGGCGAGTATGATCCGCCACTGCTCTTCAGTAACGGGCATTACCGACAGGCGGTTGCCACGTCTGATCAGCGCCAGCCCCTCAAGCCCTGGCAGGGACTTGATTTCATCCAGTGGAATCAGTCGCGGCAGCTTTTTCTCAAAGGCCATATCCACGGCCTGCCAGCGGGGCTTTTCCGCTGTACTTTTGGGGTCGTAGTAGGGCGAATCTGACCGGAACTGGGTCGGATCCGGGTAGGCGGACGTAACGACGCGGACAATCCCTGCCACGCCAATGTGTTTGCAGCTGGAGTGATAAACAAACACGTCGTCCCCCTCGGCCATTTCCTGCAGGAAATTTCGCGCCTGATAGTTGCGCACTCCGTCCCAGGGGATGGTCTGATCCTGTGCCTTCTCAAAGTCATCGATGCTGCATTCGGACGGTTCGGTCTTGACCAGCCACTTTGCCATCGCTCGGCTCCCGACATGGTGAGGTTGTACAGTATAGCCAAAATCCGGCTCGTCGGGCCGGCTATGGCACGGTCACGATGTCACAGTGCATGGGGCAGGACGCCGTAGTAGATCGCGCTGAAATGCAGGGCGCTGCCGCCGATGACGAACAGGTGCCAGACCGCATGCATGTACGGAATGCGGTCCGCGAGGTAGAAGCCGACACCGGCGGTGTAGACCACGCCACCCGCGATGGTCAGGTAGAGAGCTGTATCGCTGATACTCGCCACCAGGTCTGATGAGGCGAAGGTGATCAGCCAGCCCATGGCAATGTAGATACCTACACGCGCCAGTTTGAAGCGGTTCTGGAAGATGACTTTCAAAACCACGCCGGTAGCCGCCAGGGCCCAGATGACCGCAAACAGCGTCCAGCCGCTGGTGCCGCGCATATTGACGAGGAGGAAAGGGGTGTAGGTGCCGGCGATCAACAGGAAAATGGCGCAGTGATCCAGGGTTTTGAACAGCGCTCGCATCCGGGGGTGGCGGGCACCATGGTAGAGTGCCGAAGCCAGGTAAAGCATGATCAGGGATGCGCCAAAGATGCTGAAGCTGACGATCTTCCAGACATCCCCCAGTTGGCTGGCCGCGACGATCAATGCAATCGTACCGATCACGCTAAGAAGGGCGCCCAGACCATGGGTGGCGCTGTTCAACCATTCCTCGATACGGTGATGGACGGATTCTTCGGGGTTGTCGCGAGCTTTCATGGGGGCCTGGTTCGGTTCTGTCATGCCGATACGGTACTTCAGCGTACAGGTGTACGCAATAGACGAAGTGTGACGTGTTGTTCAGCCTGAACCTGAAATAACGCTATTCGATGAATTATCCCGAGCTGCGGCCGTTTCCGGTGGCCTTCTTCAGCCTTGAGAAGGTTGCCGGAACCACTCCCAGCCAGGACGCCAACTGGTTGTCCGGCACCCGCTTTATCAGTTCAGGATATTCGTCCAGCAGTAGCCGGTAACGCTCCTGAGCCGGCATGGTCTGCTTGCGGAATTCCCTCATGCTGGTCAACTCGGCGACTTCCTCAGTCAGCACAATGGCGAACTTTTCCCAGGCGCCATCCCCCTGCGCCTGAACCGCCGCCCGGAACGAGGAAAAGTCGGCCACCCAGAGGGTTGCAGGGGTAACGGCTGTGAGGCACAGGGTGTTGCGGGAGGTTCGGCTTCTGCCAAAGACAGGCCAGATAAGGTCCCCTTCCGTGAAAAAATGGTGGATGGCCACCTTTCCCGCCAGTGATTCCCGGAACAGTCGAAGCACGCCGTGCTGGATCAGATAGACATTACCCCAGGGGCGGTTGTGCCGCTCGAGATCGGTTTCAGCGTCCACCCGGCATTTCTGGAACAGTCCGCCCAACTCACTGACGAAGCGCTGTTGGGGGCTGTCGCTGTCGTTGCTCAGATGAATGCCAAAACAGTGGCTGAGCCCGCTGAGTAACGCATGGGACTCGGGCGCGGGCTCGTGCCAGACAATATCCCGGTGTCGCTCTGCCAGCATGCATGGGGGCGATGAACTGGCAATCGGTTCCTGTTTCATGGGGGCACCTTGGCTGGGTCAGTTGTCGGAGTTTGGCATCTGGATAGATACATTCAAAATAAATTAAACCAGTTTGTCTTAGCGGCTGAATCAATATTCCTGCTGGTGTTAAACTCGGTGCCTTTCTTGCCCTCTACCGGAGTCAGCATGGCCGCTGCCCTCGCACTGTTCTATAAACTGCTCCCCCTGTATATCACGGTTGCCCTGGGTTGGGTTGCCGGGCGTTATCTCCAGGCCAGCGGTAAACACATCGCCGGTATCATGCTCTACATCGTCACACCCTCTGTGGTGTTTTCCGGCGTTATGGCGGCACCACTGTCGATGGAAGTGATCCTGTTGCCATTACTGGTTTTTACGCTGTGCTCGGTACTTGGTTTTGCCCACATGAGGATTGCTCGCGGGATTATTTCGGACGGCAGCGCCAGTCTTATTCCGTTGTCGGTGGGCACGGGCAATACCGGTTATTTTGGCATACCGGTGGCATTGCTGCTGTTTGGCCAGGAGGGGCTGGCGCTTTATATCGTGTGCATGCTGGGTACGACGTTGTTCGAGAATTCCGTGGGCTTTTATCTGGCTGCCCGGGGTCGATACAGCCTCAAGGACTCTTTGATCAGGGTGGCGCGGCTGCCTTCGGTCTACGCATTCATGTTGGCGGTTGTGCTGAACCTGAACGGATTCTCCATCCCGGACGTTTTTACGCCGCTTTTCGACAACCTTCGCGGTGCCTATAGCGTCCTTGGCATGATGATTATTGGTATGGGAATTCTCAGTTTTCGCGGGCTGGCGGGCAACCTGCGCTTTACCGGCCTGGCGTTCTTCGGCAAGTTTGTGTCCTGGCCGCTGGCGGCCATCATGCTGTGGTGGCTGGATGCCCGTTTCTTCGGTATCTACAACCTGGCCGTCTACCAGGCGGTTTTCCTGATCTCCATAACACCCATTGCTGCCAATACCGTGGTGATCGCCACGCTGCTGGACACGGCACCAAAACAGGCCGCTGGCACCGCTCTGCTAAGCACCTTGTTTGCCCTGCTGTTTATACCGGTGATGGTGGCGCTGGTTATGCCGTAACCCGGGGCGCTCGAGACAGGGTAAGCAGGCCGGCTGCCAAGCCGGCAAGTGCACCAAGCCAGTGGGACTGGACGATGACTCGGCCACCGACCAAAGGGTTTTCTCCAACAGCCGGATAAAGAAACACTTCTGTTGCCAGCTTTATCAGGAGGAATCCGAGAATGATGAGGCTCCAGCGTGTCTCTGCTCTTATATTATAGAGCGCCGTAAACACCAGGAGCCCGTGCAGGCAGCCTGAAAAGCCTCGATACCAGTCAAGCTCGGGAGCTGCCAGAAACAGGCCTGAAGAAATGGCGAGAGGCGAGAGAACCAGGTAGCTTAGCCAGATTGGCAGGGGCGGGTGCCTTGTGAACAAGAGGCCGGTTACCAGGAGTCCTGCCAGGTTGAGTAGCAGGTGGTTCAGACCGAGGTGAACCCAGTGGCCGGTCAGCAGTCGCCAGTACTCGCCTCCAGGAATGTCCTCACGAGACCATTCCAGAGTGCTTGCCGGCAACAGGAAAGCAGCCACCAGAAGCGCTGCCAGAACCGTGAATCTTAGCCAGTAAGGGGATAGTTGCGACACTAGTGTGTTGGTCATAAATACACGACGTCACGCATAACGCCTGGTGCCCTGTTTGCGAATTGACTGGATTTTGTGCAATCCCCTCTGAGAACCAAACAGGGATGTTCAATGCGGTTCAAGTTTATACAGGTTGGCGCGTCTATAACCACCCCCCGTACGAGTTATCGGACTTCCGGGCTGACGGGATGGGCTGACGCCTGTTTTGCGCCGTCGATGTCCTTGCGGGCATGGCGCACCACGCTGACCCCCGCGGTAATGGCCAGACCACCCATCACCGTCGCCACGGCCAGGTCGGGCCAGGCGGTACCGGTGCCGAACACCCCCAGCGCTGCGCCCATCACGGCGACGTTGCTAATGGCGTCGTTGCGGCTGCACAGCCACACCGAGCGCATGTCAGAATCACCGTCCCGGTAGCGGAACAGTATCAGTGCCACGATGACGTTTGCCACCAGTGCCACAAGGCCTACGACCCCCATGGTCAGAGGCTCCGGTGTCATGCCACTCTGAAGTACCCAGATGGCCCGGGCGAGCACGATGACACCGAACGCGGCCATCGTAATGCCTTTCACCAGGGCAGCCCGGCCGCGCCAAAGCATGCCCATGGAAAGAACGGTCAGGGACAGGACGTAGTTGGCACTGTCGCCAAAGAAGTCGATAGCATCGGCCATCAACGACACCGACCCGGACTGAAGGCTGGCGATGCCTTCCACTAAAAACATTGCAAGGTTGACCCAAAGTGCAATCCACAACGCTTTTCTAAAGCCTGGCGCGGGGGATTTTGGGTTGGGGGTGGAGCAGCTACTGCAGGCCATGAATACCTCCTTTTGTGAGACTGTATTCATTAAAAACCCTGTAGCTACTACAGAGTCAAACCGCGTGGCGGAAATGGAGTTCAGCGAGTGCCGTGAGTGCCGGGAATATGGTTGTGGTTGCCGGAGGACGCTTCATGGGCCGGCTCCGAAGTCAGTCCGCCGAGGATGCCGCACTCGCTGACAGTGCGGCCTTCGGAGCAGGCATGTTGAAGTTGTTGTAGGGTGTCTTCCAAATTGGCCAGTTCCTGAAGACGCTCCCTTACATGGCTGAGATGGCGGGCCAACAGGGCGTCGACTTCGCTGCAATCAGCGTCTGGCTGGTCGGCCAGCTGTATCAGTTCGCGGATTTCATCCTGTGCCATATCCAGATTGCGGCAACGTTTGATGAACAGCAGGCGATCAAGGTGGCTTTGCCGGTATTGGCGATAGCCGCTGGCCAGGCGGTCGGGGGCTGGCACCAGTCCGATTTTTTCGTAATAGCGAATGGTTTCTACCGGAATGCCTGTGGTTTTCGAGATTTCGCCAATTTTCATGGTTGCTCGCCTGCCGTTTGTCCGCCAAGTGTGCCAGGGCCGTTACGGGTTCCTGACCGGCTTCAGCGGTTCCAGGTTCTTCCGGTTGGCCAGGAATTCAGGCCGTGGTTTGTTGCCACAATAAGGCTCTTCCAGAGTATTGTGAACGCTGTTGTAAACGAAAAACAGGTTGCTCCGCGGCCAGCACGACATATTCACGTTGGAACCATGCAGTGTGTTGCACTCAAAGATGATCAGTGAACCGGGTGGTCCCTTGGGCGCCTCAATAGCGTTCTCGTCCATCAGGCGGGTCAGACTGGCGGCGTCTGGAACACCGAGATCCTGACTCTTGAGGGATTTCTTGTAGTTATCCTCCGGTGTGCGACCGACACAGGGAATGAAGTACTTCTGGGAACCCGGGATCAGCATCAACGGGCCATTGAACTCGTTGTTGTCGGTCATCACGATGGAGCAACTGAGGCTGCGCATACGTGGCATGCCATCCTCGCTGTGCCAGGTTTCAAAATCGGAGTGCCAGTTGAATCCCTTGCCTTTGAAGCCGGGTTTGTAGTTGATCCGCGATTGGTGGATATAAACGTCGCTGTCCAGCAACTGGCGCACGATGTCGAGCAAATGCGCGTCACGGGTCAGCCGGTCAAAGCGTTCCGAGATGTCGTGAATGCCGAAGATGGATCGGATCTCCTCCTTTCCGGGCTCAAGAATGGTGCCCTCGGAGAGCTTGAGGTCGTCATCGTCCTCATAGTCTTTAAGCTCTTTGATAAATCCGTCCATCTCGTCCTTGGAGAAAAAGGAATCAAAAAACAGAAACCCCCTCTCATCGAATTCTCGCACCTGTCTGGCGGACAGTGGGCCGTCTGACAGGCGCTCCGAAGGGGTATGTACCACAGGATCCAGTCGCTCAAACATGCCCAGTTTGCGTTCAAGGCGTGTTGGAAACAGGTCTTGTGGGCGCGACATAAGTGTCCTCCTTATATTGCATCGACACCGCAAGACCTATAGGTGAAATGACGGTTTTCAACCCGGTAGTGGTTGAACCATGGCCGGTGGTTTAGGGGCGTTAGCATTGACGTTTACGTGCTTTTTACGATTTCCGGGTGCCCATGACGTTGCCATCCTTCTAGTATGGAAGGCTAGGCGCCTTTTGGGAGGGCAAAGGTATGCGCGTGTTTTGTTTGATGAAAGTGCTGATGTTTTTGGTGTTCCCGGGGATAGTCGCTCTGCCGGGTGCAGCCCATGGCGCTTTTCGCTGCGGCTCGTCGTTGGTGGATGTTGGCGACTGGCCGGTAGAGGTTGAAGAGCGCTGCGGTGCGCCGGATTACGTAGCGACCTATCCCACGGCCACCGTTCCCGGAATCGGTATTGTTGGCGAAGTCGAGCATTGGTACTACAACCCCGGCCCACAGGGATTTATCCGCCGCCTTGAGTTCAGGAACGGAAAGCTCCGGCATGAGCACAGCCTGGGCTATGGCTTTGCCGGCGACAGTGCCGGTGACTGTTCTCCGGCGCGGCTGCAAAGCGGGCTCAGCGAGTTCGAGATGGTGGCCTACTGTGGCGAGCCGCTTTCCCGCAGAGTAACCTGGGAATCCGTTGGCCGTGGATCCACGGCCCCCGGTCATTACCGTGCCGATCAACTGGTACCAGTGGAAGAATGGCTGTACGAGACCGGAAAGACCCAGTTTCGACGCATCGTGAAGTTGCGCAACGGTCGGGTCATTCAGGTGAGAACCACGAAGAAGCCCCAGTGACGCGTTGGTGCCCGGCGCTTCACTCCACAAAGATCCTGGGCATGGCCGGCTCATTCGTCTCGCCGTCCCCGACAGGGCTGGCGACTAGCTTGATCTTGCGGCTAATCCGTTCTGCTATCACCCCGTAAGCAGTTGCGAGGGGGCCTCCGGGGTCGCTGACCACAATAGGCCGACCCGAATCCGAGCCGGTGCGGATGCGGATATCCAATGGCAGTTCGCCCAGAAGTTCGGTGCCGGATTCCTTCGCCATTCTCTTTGCCCCGCCTTCGCCGAAGATGTGCTCCTCGTGGCCACACTCGGAGCAGACGTGAGTGCTCATGTTTTCGATGATACCGAGCACGGGAATATTCACTTTCTCGAACATGCTCAGACCTTTGCGAGCATCCAGCAGTGCAATGTCCTGGGGTGTTGTAACAATTACCGCACCCGAGACCGGCATACGCTGGGCCATAGTCAAGTGGATATCACCGGTGCCCGGTGGCATATCCACTATCAGGTAGTCCAGGTTGTTCCAGTGTGTCTCATACATCAGGCGGGTCAGCGCCTGGGTGATCATCGGGCCACGCCAAATGATGGGGGACTCGTCATCCACCAGAAAGCCGATAGACATGGTTTGGATGCCATGGCCAATCATGGGTTCGAGGACCTTGCCATCCAGGCTGTCGGGCATGCCTTTCAGGCCCAGCATGCGGGGCTGGCTGGGACCGTACAGGTCCGCGTCCAATATGCCCACGCGGGCACCACCGGTGGCGAGCGCGAGAGCAAGGTTGGCGGCGGTTGTTGATTTGCCGACGCCGCCTTTACCGGACGCGACGGCGATCAGGTGTTTCACGCCGGGAACTGACCTCTGCTCCGGGGGCTGCCGTTTCTGCTGATGCGCGGGCAAGTACGACACTGGACTAGACATAATGATACCTCCGGTTATTGTTCCACGAACGCGCGTTCAATGACGTAGTCGCCTGGTTCACCCTGCTGGGGTGAGGCTTTGAATCCCTGATTGTCGAGCATGGTGGATAGGTCTTTCAGCATGGCGGGACTGCCACAAAGCATGACCCGATCATGGTCCGCGTTCAGTTGCGGCAGGCCGGTGTCACTGGCCAGCTGGCCAGACTCAATCAGGGTAGTAATGCGACCCTCATTACGGAAGGGTTCGCGGGTAACCGTGGGGTAGTAGATCAGCTTGTCACCAATGATTTCCGCCAGGAATTCATGGCCGGGCAGTTCGCTGGTCAGGTAGTCATGATACGCCAACTCGCTGACTTCGCGAACGCAATGCACCAACACCACTTTGTCGAAACGATCATAGGTTTCCGGGTCGCGGATAATGCTCATGAACGGTGCCAGGCCAGTGCCGGTGCCGAGCAGGTAGAGGTTTTTGCCAGGGTTGAGGTCGTGCATGATCAGGGTGCCCACCGGCTTGCGGCTGACAAACAGCGAGTCGCCTTTCTGGATGTGCTGCAAGCGTGAAGTCAGAGGGCCGTCCGGTACCTTGATGCTGAGAAATTCCAGGTATTCTTCATGGTTGGCACTGACAATACTGTAGGCGCGCAGCAGGGGTTTGCCTTCCACTGGCAGGCCGATCATGACGAAATGGCCGTTTTCAAAGCGCAGGCTCTGGTCCCGGGTAGTCCTGAAACTGAACAGGGTATCGTTCCAGTGATGGACGCTGATGACGTTTTCGGTTCCAAGTGCAGCCATGGGGTAGTCCTCCGTTTTGGCCAGATGTAAACGTGGTTAAAGTGAGTAAGTGGCCAGGGAAGTCATGGCCGTAAGAACAAGCAGGGCACTGAGCAGGGCCAGCAATGCAAAGGGTTTCCAGCCCTGAGCGATCAGCGATGACAGGCTGGTGCGCATCCCAAGGGCCGCCATGGTTACCAGTAGGCAAGCCTGGGAAGTTGTGGTCAGGGCGTGACGAAAGTCGTTGGCAAGCCAGCCCAGGCTGTTCATACCGAACAGAACCACAAAGCCCAGTAAGAACCAGGGATGTTCTGCCTTGCCGGCACTATTGCGGTTAAGCAGAGCCCCCAGTAGCAGAACCAGCGGCGCCAGCAGGGCAACCCGTAACAGTTTGGTGAGCGTGGCAATGTCGCCGGCAGTATCGGATACCAGGTACCCAGCTCCTGCGGCCTGCGCCACGTCATGGATACTCGCACCCAGCAACAGGCCCGTTTGTGGATCGCTGTACCCCAAGAGACTGAACAGCGGCGGCAACGCTAACATGCTAATGGTGCCGAGAGCGGTGACACCCACCACGACACCCAGCAGTCGTCTGTCTTCCAGCTTGCCCTGGGGGATAACGGCGGCAACGGCGATGGCAGCGGACACACCGCAGATTGCGACCGCCACACCGGCCACCAGGCTTTGCAACCGGGGCAGGCCAAGCCAATGTCCGAGCAAAAGCGCGGAGCTGATGATAATGGGCGTACAGGTCAGGACCACCAGCAACGGCAGGCTGCCGACGGCCATCAGTTGTTCCACGCCGATTCGTGCACCGAGTAGGGCAATGCCCACGCGGAGAACCTGCCGGCTGCAGAACTCCACACCTGGTCGCAATCGGGTATCCGCTGCCTGGCTGGCAAAACCAAAGCCCAGCAGCAGGACCAGCACCAGCGCTGGAGCCCCGTAATGCTCCGCCAGGAAGCTACCAGCCAGTGCCAGCACGACACACAGGGCCGTTCCGGGATAGCGCAGCCGTGCTGGAGCCCACCAACGGGTGTCCAGGGCGCGAAGGGTCTGGTTCATGACACTTGCTCGCTCAGTTCACGCAGGAAAGCCCAGGGATAAAGCCCCCGGTAATGGCCATCGCTGAAAAAGAACTGGAGACCACTGACGCCAGACAGTTCCACACGTTCGACACTGATGTCGGCGTCAATCAGGCTAAGTCGGCCAGAGCGTTTTGCCTGCGTGCAGTGTGAGCAGGCGCAGGACTTTCTCAGCATCAAGCAACTCAGCCGCGTGGACAGGCCATCGTGCCAGCTCAGTTCCAGCGCGTTGAGTTTGCGCTTCAGGCGAACTTCTTTGGGGGGAGCAACCAAGGTTTGGTTAGGCATGGGGGCCTCCTACCTGTGTGGACGGGATCACCAGTTCCGGCGCCTCCGGCAGCGGAACATGGCGATCAGGCAATTCCATTGGGCGAGTGCTGCCCAGAGCGGCGGCGGACAGGACCACCAGGGCAAACGATAACGCCCGAAAACAACTCGTTATGACAAGTTGAGGCATGGCTCAGCGCTCCAGGAATTGCATTTTATCGGGACGGTCGACCCACTCCTCAGCTTCCGGTAGCGGCGCGGACGTCGAGTCGATGACCGGCCATATCTGAGCCAAGTCGGCGTTCAACTGGATAAAGTGGCGCTGATCCTCCGGCAGGTCGTTTTCATCGAAAATGGCATCGGCCGGGCACTCGGTGACGCATAGGCTGCAGTCGATGCAAGTTTCCGGATTGATCACCAGAAAGTTGGGGCCTTCGTGAAAGCAGTCCGTGGGACACACATCGACACAGTCTGTGTATTTGCAACGGATGCAGTTTTCGGTAATAACAAAGGTCATGGCGTTCTCCTCTCGGGTCGTTGGCGGATGCCGGGCCAGCCTGGTGCGGAACAGGCTGGCCGGCATCTCAGGCCGCAGCGTCCAGTTTCGAGATGGCCCAGCGGGCCAGCTTGCGCACATCCGGGTCGGGATCGTCGAGAGCGGTCACCACGAAAGGGCGTCCATCACTGTGGGCGATGGTGCCGAGGGCACCGATGGCGGCCTTGCGCAGGTTGCTCATGGCGTCTTTTGAGCATTCTCCCAATACTGGGATGGCATCTGTTGAGCCCAACTTGCCGAGGGCGTCCACCGCCTTTTCACGGACCTGCCATAGTTCGTCCCTGGTGGACTCCATCAGGGCCTGTACCGCTTCCTGATGATCCAGTTTGCCGATGCTGTTGGCGGCCTCGCAGCGCACCTGCCAGTGCTCGTCTTTGAGCAGAGCAATCAGCGCCTGTCCTACCTGTTGCGGGCTGGCGTAGACCAGCGCACCGGTGGCTGCACGGCGTACCTCCGGGTCTTTGTCATGCTGGGCGGTTTCCACAAGGGCGGGCAGGTTCTCCGGCTGTTTCAACCAGCCGATGACGGCCACGGCCTCACGGCGAACACGTGGATCCTCATCGCCGAGCCTCTTCAAGGCAGGCCGCTGGGAGCCCGGGTTCCGCAGAGGCTTTAGGGCCCGAAGGATTCCCGACACCACAAATCCGTCAGTGCTGGATTCCAGAGCTTCCAGCAATGGCGCGGCGGCAGCCGGGTCTTTCAGATCGGCCAGTGCGTGGGCGGCACTGTTGCGTACCACTTCATCGTTATCACTGAGGGCCGCAATCAGGGCGTCCGCCATGTCAGCCGCTTCGAATTCATCCACTACCTTGGCGGCTTCCTGGCGCACGTTGGTGTCCGGGTCATTCAGGGCCTGGATGACCAGTTCAACGGCTTCCGGCTCACCGGAATCCACCAGGTCCATGACGGCGACACGTCGTATACCGGGATCCTCAGAAGTGAGTTTTACGGCAATGGCCTGTAGTTCGGGATCGTCGTAGGTTTTCATGGCTTACCTCAGCGCAGCAGGTAGGGAATGTTGACGGTCACGGCGTCCGTGGGGCAGTCCGCCTCGCAGGGCATGCAGTACCAGCATTCGTCGTATTTCATGTGGGCCTTGCCGGTTTCCTCGTTGATCCACAGCACGTCCAGCGGACACACGTCGATGCACACGGTGCAGCCCTTGTCGGCAATGCATTTGTCCTCGTCAACAATGACGGGAACGCTTGAGTGGTGATTGGCGATAGGCATGTCGGTCTTCCTCTCTCGTCAGAAAATTCTTTGTCAGGGGAAGCCTTCCAGGAGGCGTCCGCAGAGTTGCGTTATTCGTTAGCCGCTTTCTGGACCCGCATCTTGCGGTAGGCGTCTTTTTCTTCACCGAGCGACACCAGGTAGTCCGCAATGGGGCGTTTGCCGCTGGCCATCTGGCCGTCTTCGTCTTTGAACAGGCGGCTGTGGTAGAACCATTCACCGTCGTCCTGATCCGGAAAGTCCACGCGGTAGTGGTAGAGCCCCCACCGGGATTCGGTGCGGTAGAGAGAGGCGCGGGCCGCCATTTCGGCGCAGTCGATGATGGATTGCACTTCCATGGCTCTTAGCAGTTCATGGGGATCCCGGGCGCAGAGCTGAGGCACATCCTCGCGTACCGCGAGAATCCGCTCCAGGCCGATTTCCATTTTCTTGGTCACCTTGGGTGGCTGCAGGTAATCGTTCACCAGGCGGCGCACTTTGTACTCCATCTGCTCTGGAGGAATACCGTCAGCTCGTTTCATAGGTGCCTGGATACGCTCCAGTTCCCGGATGATGAAGTCCTCGTCGAGTTCTGGTTCGCTTCGTGATTTCACGAATTCAACGGCGCTTTCACCGCAAATCTGTCCGTAAACGAAGGCGCCCAGCATGTAGTTATGGGCCACGCTGGCCATGTCGCCAGCGCAGTAAAGGCCGGGCACGGTGGTGGCGCCGGTTTCATCGGTCCAGACGCCGGAAGCGGAGTGGCCGGAGCAAAAGCCCACTTCGGAGATGTGCATTTCCACCATGCGCTGGCGGTAGTTCACGTCTCGGCCTTCGTGGAAGCGGCCGCGGGTGGGGCGTTCGTTGGTGTGCAGAACAGTCTCAATTTCCTGGATGGTTTCTTCAGCCAGGTGGTCCAGTTTCAGGAACACCGGGCCGGTGCCGGATTCCAGCTCCTTGAAGAACTCCAGCATCATCTGGCCGGACCAGTAATCGCACTCGATAAAGCGCTCGCCAAAGGCGTTGGCGGTGAAGCCCCCCAGTGGGCCGGTCACATAGGCACAAGCCGGGCCGTTGTAGTCCTTGAGCAACGGGTTTACCTGGAAACATTCCAGGTTTGCCAGGTCCGCGCCGGCGTGATAGGCCATGGCGTGTCCATCACCGTTGTTGGCCGGGTTTTCATAGGTGCCGAACAGGTAACCGGACGTTGGCAGGCCCAGGCGGCCAGCGGCACCGGTAGCCATGATCACGGCTTTGGCGCGAATGATGATGGGTTCCGCCGTGCGTGTGTTCACTCCGATCATGCCGGCGATCTTGCCGTCCGGGTCTTTCAACAGACGCGTAGCCGTGTAGCGGTTCTCGATCTGTACCCGGTTACGGCGCAGGCGACGATAGAGGATCTTCTTGACGTTGTGACCCTCCGGCATCGGCAGTACATAAGTACCTAGGTGGTGGACCTTCTTCATGTCGTAGTCGCCGGTTTCGTCTTTCTGAAAATGCACGCCCCAGCTATCGAGCTTCTCTATCATCGGGAACGATCGCGTGGCATAGGCCATCAGTGCGGGTTGGTGGACAATGCCGTCGTTGGCGATGGTGATTTCCTTCACGTACTGCTCGGGAGTGGCGTGGCCGGGCACAACGGCGTTGTTGAGGCCGTCCATGCCCATGGAGATGGCGCCGGAACGTTTGACATTGGCTTTCTCGAGCAACATGACGTTCAGGCCGGGGTCCTGCTCCTTGGCGGTGACCGCCGCCATCGGGCCGGCAGTGCCGCCGCCAATCACCAGAACGTCGGTTTCGATCACAGGGATGTCATTTATTTTCATGGTGCGCTCCTATTTCCGGTCTATCCGGAATTGATATTTGAATGAATCGCCGCGATAGCAGAGGTATTCGAAGTCGATGGGGCGGCCGTCCCGGTTGTGGGTCAGTCGTTCCACTCGCAAGATGGCTTCGCCAGCTTTCAGGTTGAGGTATTGCTGGGTTTCGTTGTCTGCCAGGATGGCGTCCAGGCTGATGTCGGCTCCGCCCAGAGGAATGTCGAACAGGTTCTCCAGCATGGGGAAGATGTCGCCGGAAAGGTCCAGGCTGAACATCTGGCGGCCCACATCCATTGGGAAGTAGCTGTTCTCTATGCAAACGGGGGAACGGTTGAGGTATCTCACCCGCTTGACCTCGACGGTCTCGTCGCCGGGTTGCAGGTCCAGTGCGGCAGCGACCGCTTTGGGTGCCTTCATCTGCTGGATGCTGAGCACACGGGCCGAGGCCTCGTAGCCCTGGGCCGCCATGGCCTCACCAAAACCCTCCAGCCGCTGGACGTTTTGTACCGCCTTGGGTTTGCTGACGAACGTGCCCTTGCCCTGGGCGCTGAACACCAGCCCCTCGTTGTGAAGATCCCTGAGGGCTTGGCGAATGGTGATCCGGCTGACACCAAAGGTGTTCATCATGTCGTTTTCCGACGGCAGTCGCGCATGCACCTCGAAATGACCATCAAGAATCTGCCGGCGCAGGCTGTCACGAATCTGAACGTACAGAGGTAATGGCGAGTGCCCCGCCATTAACTGGGTTACATTGGGCATGGCGTACACTCCCCCTTGTTATGACAAGTTATGGCGAGTTTGGGCGTGTTGAGGCTGAGCTGGTACATGATTCACCCCGCCTTGTTCTGTTGCTGGAAGGCATTGAGTGTTTCCTTTCGAATCAGGTCGAGGCACTGGCGCTTCAGCGCCATGAAGTCGGGACTGGTCAGCAGGGACTGTTCCCTTGGTCTGGGGAGCCTTACGTCGATATCTGCAATGATTTTGCCCGGGCTTGCACTCATCACGACGATCCGGTCGGACAGGAACACGGCCTCATCGATATCGTGGGTGACGAACACCACGGTGTTGTGGAATTCGCCCCAGATGTCCAGCAGGTTCTCCTGCATCATGATTCGGGTCTGGGCGTCCAGCGCACCAAACGGTTCGTCCATCAGCAGCACGCTGGGGTAGTTGGCCAGCGCGCGAGCGATACCAACACGTTGCTGCATGCCACCGGACAGGGTGTTGGGATAGGCATTCGCAAAGGCGGCCAGCCCTACAAGAGAGAGGAATGTGCGGGCAACGCTGTTGGCTTCGTTGTTTCCGACACCCGCCATTAGCGGGCCGAAAGCAACGTTTTCCTGCACTGTTTTCCAGGGAAACAGGGAGTGTTGCTGGAACACCATGCCCCGATCCGGCCCAGGTTCGGTCACTGAGGTGCCGTCAACCTGGACCTCGCCGCATTTCGGCTCGACAAAGCCGGCGATAGCGTTCATCAGCGTGGATTTGCCACAGCCGGAGGGACCCAGAAGGCAGACAAATTCCCCCGGCCGAACCGTAAGGTTGGCCTGCTGGACTGCCACGTGGGGGCCGCTGACGGTGTCGAACACGATGTCTACGTCGCGCACCGAAATGCGGCCTCGTTCGCTTCCGTCTTTTCCGGTTTTGGCACGCAAGCGGCTGTGATCAAGTACCGCGAGACGGTTGTTACTGACAGGGGCATCGCTCATGATCGGCCTCCTTTCGCTTGCCACTTCAGCAGTGGATTACAGGAATAGCGCACGAGCAGCGTGCAAAGGGTGCCAAGCCCGCCGATTGTCAGCATGCCGATGATGATCTGGGGATACTGGATCAGGGTGTAGGAGTTCCAGGTGTAGTAGCCAATACCGTACTGGCCGCTGATGATTTCCCCGGCCAGAAGCGAGAACCAGGCTACGCCCATACCGATTGCGAGACCGGCGACAATGGACGGCATTGCGCCGGGCAGGACCACGTGCCAGAGAATGGCTGTTTTGCTGGCTCCCAGGCTGCGGGCCGCCCGAATGAGTACACTGTTGGTTTGCTCCACACCATGAACGGTGTTCAGCACTACCGGGAACAGCGCACCCAGAAAGGTGATGAAAATGATACTGGACTGCTCGGTCGGCAGCATCAGGATCGCCAATGGAATCCAGGCCACGGCGGGTATGGGACGCAGTAGTTCGATGTAGGGGAGGATGATGTCCTCCGCCCAGCGTGAACGCCCCATGGCCACGCCCAGTACGACGCCAAAGACAACCGCCAACACGTAAGCAATAGCGACCCGCTGAAGGCTGTGGAGAATGTGAAGGTAAAACTCCTGCCCCGTTAGCTCCGAAACCAGCGCTGCGCCAACCACGGAAGGTGCGGGAATGTTGTCGAAGTTGATGTAAAAATGAAAACCGTTGGTAGACGCCAGTTGCCAGAGCACGACGGCGGCGACCAGCGCCAGTGTGCGCACGAGATACCGAGTTCCGGTGGTTTTCATCCACACCCTGGCCGGCAGACGTGATTGGTTGCCGGCCTGCTGCGCCATGGGTAATACCGGTATCGATCCCCGCGCGGTCGAGGGGCCAGAGCTCGCCTGATGCGAGGGCTCGGCGGCTACTGGATCGGTCCTGATTGCAGCGTTACTTTTGCTGTCCATCCTAGTCACTCCTCGGGCCGGAGTGCGCAGACGCCGTGGCCGGGCCTGCGCAACAGAGGCTCAGTGGGCCATGGCGAGAGCATTGCCCGGAACAACCGGGGTACCGCCGTGATTTGCGATATGCTGCTCGGAGTCAGCCTTCTTGAGGAAAGCAACCACCTCTCCATCGTCGCCGCGCACCAGGTAGGCGGCCTTGCCGAAGAGTTTTAGCCCGGTAAGGTTGTCGTAGACGTAGGTGGCATTGATGGCGTCGCCAGAGGCTTCCATCGCGGTCAGCATTTCGGCTACGGAGTCGTAGGTAACGATGCCTTTGTTTTCAAACCAGATTTCGGCGGGTTTGAAGTCCGGATTGTTGGGTTGCGTGACCACCACAGAGTTGACCAGGGCGTCGTAGTCCAGGTCCATGGCCTGGTAGGCAGCACGTAGATAGGTGTCGTCCACCCAGCGGTCGAAATCCAGATCCGGCACGCCAACTTCCCGCTTCAACAAATCCAGGTCGTACTTCATGGCATCGACCCATTCATCCTTGATGCTGGCTTCGGCTGTGGTAATCCCACCTTTGCTGAAGTAGAGGTAGAGGACTTCCTTCTCCACACCGGTCCAATCGGCCACTTTTACAGCCGCTTCCATGGGATTTTCCTGGATCCACTTCTGGGCCTCGAGGGTGGCCTTGAGCACACCTTCTACAACCTCGGGGTACTGCTCAGCGTAGCTCTCGCGAACCACGATGCCGTGGAAGGTGGGAATCTCCGCCTCACTGCCGTCATAGATTTTGCGACCCATGGCGCGGAACTCCATGATTTCCGACCAGGGGCAGAAGTCCGCATGGGCATCAATGCGCCCGGCCTGAATGTTGGCGGCACCAACGGCGGGGCTCTGATTGACAATCTGGACCTTGTCGCTCAGGCCGGCTTCGCTCAGCGCCTTCAGGGTCATCCCCCAGGCCGCGCTGCCTACCGGTACAGACAGGGTTTTGCCTTCGAGGTCTGCGAGGCTTTGAACGTCGGAACTGATGGGCACCACAATGCCGTTACCCGTGCCTCTTAGGTTGTAGCCGGTCACGGCAATAAATCGGGTTTCCTGTTTCCCCGTTTCCTGGAACTTGGCGCCGTTGACGATCAGGGGGTAGTCTCCCATCACGCCGAATTCCAGCTTGCCGGCCAGCATCTGATTGGTGATGGGTGGTCCAGAGTCGTAATCCCGGTAGACGATGTCGTAGTCCACATCCTCGTATTTGCCTGTGGTGGGCAGGTGTTTTTCCAGCAGGCCCAGTTTCTCCAGCACAATGCCGCCGGAGACGGTGTTGGTCACCATGCTCTGATGGCCGATGCCGACGCGAATGGTTTCTGCGGAGACTGCGCCGGCAGATACAGATAACGCCAGCGATCCACAGAGGGTTATGGTTGCAAGGGTTCTTGAATCTCTCATCGTTTTTTTCCTTCCCGTTTCGTTGCACTTGTACTAACAGGTCATGATCCCTGCTGTAGGTGTTGCACCTGCTGTGCCAGAAAGCGGAAGACAGCTTGGAACACTATGTTTTTATTGCACTTAATAAATTTGATCTGCGGGAATTGATGGAAAATTGAACGATGAGGGTGCGCCCGTGTTTGGTGCGAAGGTGTTTTGGCGGTTCCACGACGGCGCAAAGCGATTTCGGAGTGCTATAACAAGTAGTGCAAGTTTTGCTCAATCGCGACGTGGTTTTGTGTCGTGGTTGGAAATGGTTTTTACTGCAAGAGATTCATAAACGTCTGGAGGAATGGCGATGGCCCGATTCAGCGATGGACTGCTCGCTCCGTCTGTGTTGATGTTCGACTGGCATGGCACGCTGGTGGATACGCACGACGCCATGTTCAGCGCCATGGAAGAGATGCTGCCGCAGTTGGAGGATCTGGGCCTGGTGGATCGGCTGTTGCCAGAAGACAAATGTCGCACGTCTGACGATGCCCGCCTGGTGCGTTATATACGGATATTTCGGCGTTTGCATCCGCGCATTCTGGCGGAACGGCGGGTGTCCCGTACGGATATCTTCAATGCCATCTTTGGCGATGACAAAGACGCAAAGCTCATCGCCCACAACGCCTACAACGACTGTTACCGTAAGTATTTCGGCAAGGTGCGGCCTTTCCAGCAGGGCGCCTATGAGTACCTGTCGGCGCTGAAGGAAATGGGTATCCGGCTGGCGGTGTCCACCAACCGCAACCGGGAGTTCCTGGACAAGGAGCTGAACATGGTGGACGAGGGGCGTTGGCGCAACCTGTTCGATGCCACCGTCTGTGCGGACGATGTCACTGAGTACAAGCCCGATCCAGAGGTGATTACCCGTGTGCTGGAGAAGCTGGGACTGCCGCTCGACGGGCGGGCCTGGTATGTAGGGGACAGCTACGTGGATATGCTCACGGCCAATCGTGCCGGGGTGTCGGGTGTTTTTTACAACGGCGCTTGCTGGGAGTCGGGTCGGATTGACAGCTGGTTCAGTTATCGCGATGCACCGGCGGCCATTCTGGACAGCTTCGAAGACCTCATTGATCTGCTGGCGCTGCTGGAGCGTCAACAGCCTGATGCTTTTCGGGCGCCGCCCGCAGAAGTCAGGCCACGGCCATACCCCCGTCCGGAACCGCCACAGCCCCGTATTGAGCCTGACTGGCATCCTGCCGTTGTCAGCCTGATCCGCCCTTCGGTGGTGTTGTTCGACTGGCACGCCACGTTGGTGGATACCCTGGACGCCATGTACCACGCGGTGGACGATATGTTCCCGGAATTTGAGGAACTGGGCCTGGTCAGCCGTATGCTGGCACCGGAAGACAGCAAGACCCCGGAAGATGCCCGGCTGGTGGCCTATGTGCGTGAGTTTGCGAAACTGCATCCCAAGGTTCGGGCCGATCGAAAAATCTCACGTACTGATATTTTCGAGGTGTTGTTTGGTGACGACCAGGAGGCCAAACAGATTGCCCACAAAGCATTCAATCGTCACTACCGCGAGCATTTTGGAACGGTGAAAGCCTTTGAGCCAAAGGTGCAGGCCGTTCTCGAGGGGCTTCGTCGCATTGGTATTCAGGTGGGAGTAATTACCAATCGGGACAGGGAGTTCTTTGAGCATGAACTGGCTGCCGTGGAAGACACCGGATGGACGCACCTGTTCGATGTGGATGTATGCGGTGACGATACGCCGCTGAGAAAACCTCACCCGGACCAGCTTTATCTCGCCGTGCAGAAGCTGGATTACCCGCCGGACCCCAGTGTCTGGTACGTGGGTGACAGCACCACTGACGTCATTGCCGCCAAGCGCGCGGGCATGACGGCGGTGTTTTTCAACGGTGCGCAGTGGGATTTGCCCTGGTTGAACCGGATTTTTCCGGGCACTCACAAACATCCGGACAAGCCGGATGTGGTGGTCAATGACTTTTCGGAATTCTGGGCGCTGGTGCTGGCCTGCGAAATCGGCCCGCCGTAATCTGTTTACTGAGGCGGGAGGATAGAGGCGCAGTGTTAAGTATTTGATACCATGCTGTCCTGCTTTTTAGCTCGTACGAATAACAATAAAGGCTTATGAATGTCTGATGTAAAAACATCGATTCTGGTTGTCGACGACGACCTGGCAATCCGTGAATTGTTGCATGAGCACCTGTCTCGTGTCGGTTACGATGTCATGACCGCAGCCGAAGGCGACAGCATGCGCCGCACTCTGTCAGAGTCGCGGGTCGATCTCATTGTTCTTGATGTCATGTTGCCGGGCGATGATGGTTTTACGCTGTGCCGGGAAATTCGCGAGCACTCGCAGGTGCCGATCATCATGCTGACCGCGAGTTCGGACGAAACCGACCGTGTAGTCGGCCTTGAAATTGGTGCCGACGACTACCTGGCCAAGCCCTTCAGCGCCCGGGAATTGCAGGCCAGGGTCAAGGCACTGTTGCGACGATCCGGGTTCAATCGTGCGGACAATCCCCGGTTCGTGTGCTTCGATCGCTGGCGGCTGGACACCCAGGCCCATGAGCTTGTCTCGGACCAGGGAGAAGCCACGCCGTTGTCCGGCGCGGATTTTTCGTTGTTGCAACTATTCCTGGCACACCCCAACGAAGTCCTGGACCGTGACACCATTTCCGGCGTTACCCGCGGGCGGGAGTCCATGCCGCTGGACCGGGTGGTGGACGTGGCCGTCAGCCGGCTTCGTCAGCGTTTGGGGGACCAGGGGCGCAATCCCCGTCTTATCAAGACTGTGCGTGGAATGGGCTACCTGCTGGCGGCAACGGTGACCCATGGCACGGAATAACGAGGGGGCCCTGGAAACCGGCCGCAAGGTCTGGCGCCTGGTGCCATCGTCGCTTCTCGGGCGCATTCTACTGCTGACTCTGCTGGCAATGGGCGTTGCCCAGGTCGCGTCCAGCGTGATCTGGGTAGGCACATTCCGCGCCCAACAGGTGGAGGGCCTGGTCAGCACCACTCGCAACCTGGCCTCATCAGCGGCTGCAACGACGCAGTTCTTCAAGTCTCTGCCACTGGAATACCGGCATATTGTGCTGGACCAGCTGCGGGATATGGGAGGCTCCCGCTTTTTTGTCTCCCTCAACGACAAACACATCGATATGCGTGCGTTGCCTGACAGTGAACGCAAGCGGCTGGTGACAGACGAAGTCGTGGCGGTGTTGAAAAGCCGGTTGGGCAAATCGATAAATCTGCACGTGGAATTTGTTCACCCCGATGACCTGCGAATACTGAATACCCAGTTGCCATTGGATGCGTTACCGAAATCCTGGGCTCACTATGCTTTGACGCTGGAACCCATCAAACCGCCCGTTCTGGTGACCCAGGTGGAGATCGCCACAGGAGAGTGGTTGTACCTGGCTTCGCTGTTGCCGGCGCCCTATGTCTCGCTGGATGATGAAAGCATCCCGGGC
>Ga0189286_100246_pt1 | contig 21818 bp, 19 predicted proteins | sample UW69minimetaG_FD_130330 | JGI IMG/M metagenome (GOLD analysis project Ga0189286, IMG submission 130330) | Marine microbial communities from the Costa Rica Dome - UW69 mini metaG | ecosystem: Environmental > Aquatic > Marine > Oceanic > Photic zone | place: Costa Rica: the Eastern Pacific...
GAAGGAGTACTGATCCCGGAAATCTGGATCGCGTTTGCGGAAAAAACCGGCATTGAGGAGCTCAAGGCGACCACCCGCGACATTCCCGATTACGACGTACTGATGCAGCAGCGCCTGAAACTGTTGGACCAGCACGGCTATGGTCTTCCGCAAATCCAGGAAGTGATTGGTGAACTGGACCCGCTGCCCGGCGCACGGGAATTCCTGGACTGGCTGCGGGAGCGGTTTCAGGTGGTGATTCTCTCCGACACCTTCTACGAGTTCGCTATGCCGTTGATGGCAAAACTGGGCTACCCGGCACTGCTGTGCCACAAGCTGGAAGTGAATGACGAAGGCAGGATCACCGATTACCTGCTGAGGCAGCGCGATCCCAAGCGCCAGTCAGTGCGTGCCTTCCAGCTGCTGAACTACCGTGTTATTGCGGCGGGTGATTCCTACAACGACACCACCATGCTGGGCCAGGCGGAAGCGGGCATCCTGTTCCACGCCCCGCAGAACGTGATCGAGGAGTTCCCCCAGTTCCCGGCGGTACATACCTTTGAAGAGCTGAAGGGTGAGTTCCTGAAGGCCAGCGCCATCCATAGCTGATTGTGCGAACCTTTGGCCGGGGCAGGTTCTCCGCCCCGGTTTTCCCTCCTAAAGAGCCTCTAGTACGTCCATCAGCTTCTGAACTTTGTCTACGGATTCGCAGTATTCGTCTTCCGGGTCTGAATCCGCAACGATCCCACACCCTGCCCAGCAGTGAATCCGGCCTTCCGAGTCTGTCATCAGGGTGCGGATCGCAATATTGCTCTCCAGATTATTGGAAAAATCCCAACGGAAGACCGAGCCGCAGTAGGGGCCGCGACGATGTGGTTCCAGGTCGTCGATAATCTCCATCGCCCTACGTTTGGGCGCGCCCGTGATCGAGCCGCCTGGGAAGGCAGAGAGAAGGGCTTTTAACGGTGTGTTTCCTGGCTGCAGCCGGCCTTCCACCGTGCTGACCAGTTGATGGACGTTTTCATAGCTTTCGATGCTGAAAAGCTGGGGCACCGAGACGGAGAAAGGCTCGCAGAATCGCGACAGGTCGTTGCGAATCAAGTCCACGATCATCAGGTTTTCGGCCCGGTCCTTTTCGGCGGCGGCCAGGGATTCAGCAATCCGCTGGTCATTCTCAGGCGAGTTCAAATCCCGGGGCCGGGTGCCCTTGATGGGTTTACTGATGACTCTGTTGCCATTTTCAATGCTCAGGAACAGTTCTGGTGAAATGCTGATGACCTGATAGGAACCAGCGTTCACATACGCACTATGAGGAACGGGAACAGCCTGACATAGCGCCCGGAACGCCGTGTACGGCTCGCCCTGATAGTCGCCGGTGTACTTATTGGACAGGTTGACCTGGTAGCAGTCCCCGGCATGAATGTAGCTCAGCACCTGGGATACGCCATTGCGGTAGTGTTCGGCGGGCTGGTCGGCGGTAAAAACCTGGCTGATGTGGAAAGGAGCAGGGCGCCCCGGCTTTTCGCCGGTAAGGTTCAGCACCCGTTCCCTGGTTCGGTCGTCACATTCTGGATGAAAATCGAGCCTGGGCGGATGGGCACCCGAAACATCCAGCGTCAGTTGCCAGAGGTAGAGCCCGACATAGCCATAATCCCCCGCACTGGCTCCGCCGGAGAATCCCGGCACCGTGTGGTTTCCAGCTTCGTAGAACAGCGTGCCCATGATGCCGCCTGCCGGTTCCCGTTCCTGCTCTTGAGCCAGTCCCGCCCACGCCTGTTCAAGCTCTTCCGTTAGGCATGAAAAAGCGAGTGCCTCCTTGGGTACCGGCCAATGCTTTACAGGGAACGCCGTGATGATCCGGCGTTGCCGGCCGGCGTCTGCGTAGTCGATAAACCCATGTTGGCTGCTGATCTGTGAAACGAGGCGTTCTGCCTCTTCCGCACTTAATGTTTTCACGATGTTACATACTTAACAAAATCTTGCATGGGTTCACGGTAGCCTGTGCGGCAAGTCACCTGATTTCGGGCTTGGGAAGGCCTGGGCCGGTGCATTCTAAACAATAATCCTGAGGGCAGTAACCAGTATGAAGACTTGTAACGGCATTGGTAAGCGATTTGTTTTGGCGATGATCGCAGGATTTGCGTTATCCACGGCGGCGTTGGCGCAGGATGCGATTGATCGGGAGGATCATGTGCTGTCGGATGGCAAGCTGGACGACAAGGATCTGGCGGCGGTCGTCGCGGTTGCGCAGCGACACCTCACGGAACTGACCGACTCGGTGGTTAAAAACGCCGGTACAGAACTTGAGGAAGCCGGCATTTTCCGTCCAATGGCGTTCATGGTGATGAAGTCCGACAAGGTCCAGCAAATGAGGCTGGAGGAAAAGGCTGAGGAAGCACCGGGGCAGGTCAAGGTACTGATGTATCGCGCAGGTCTGAAATCGATTGCCCGCCGCGGGGAAATCCATGCGTCTGCGATCGCATACCCAGGCAGCGTTGAGAAAGACGGAGAGACCATCCGTGCGTTGGTTCTTGAGCACGAACATCGTCTTGGTATTTCGGGTTTCAAGCTGATCCCCATCAACCTTGAAAACGGAAAAGCCAGCTTTGGAAAACCAATGTCGCAGGAAAAGCCGTTCCAGATATTTTACGACGACAAGGGTGACGGCGATTCTTCAACTAGCTGATATTAAAGAATATATAATCGGTTTATTACTGGGTGAGTTGTTTTGTGACAATTTGTGAATGCATTCACGGAACCGGACTGTAAAACAATCTTAAATGGAGTGGTGAGGTTGAGCCTCACAACAAGGTTAAAACGTTCAACCGGATAACAATAAGTTCAATCAAGGAGAACAATATGAAAGGCCTGAAGAAAATTGCACTGGCAACAGCCGTTGCCGCTGCGCCCTTCGCCGCTCAAGCCGAGCTGCAGGCGATGGACGACAGCATGATGGGTAACGTCACCGGTCAGGCCGGTGTGACCATCGAACTGGAAACCCAGGTAAGCATTGGTCAGTTCACCTACACGGACGAAGGCACCTTCGCCGTTAAGGACATTGAGCTGGGTGGTGCGTTGGCCAGTAGTTCACAGTCTGCTGCAGACTATGCTGCGGCTACCGGCGCCGGCGCCCTGTTGGACCAACTGAAAATTGACATCGACATCGCTGACGATGGCGACGCGATCATTCACGTTGGCTCTCTCCAAACTGATGGCAGTGGTAACCCGATTCCCATCGACTGGGGTATGACTGCTGGCTCCATGGAGCTTGAAGGTAACGGCGGCGAAAACACCGTTCTCGTTTCCAACATGGACGCATGGGGTCTTCTCGGCGCTCTGGACATCGTTGTCGACACTGACGACGTAGATGGCCAGGCTGGTACTGGTACTCTTAACATCGACGCTGCGTTCACCGTTGAAGAAATGAGCTTCGACGTTGACTTCCTGGGTGTCGGCATCGCAGGCATGACCATCAAGGGCTCTGAGTCCGGCGGTGAAGCACTTGGTGCAGCCGGCCTTGCTCAGATCTTTGGTGAAGATCCTGCCAACCTGACTCCGGAAGAGCAGCGTAAAGTTGGTCTGGCTCAGGCTGGCTTCGCGATTGTTGGTCTGGACATCTACAAAGGCAACGGCCTGGGTGCTTCCACAAAGACTGGCGTATTGCGTGTAGATGTTGATGACGTTCTGATGGACATCAACGTTGCCGAAACCAACATCGGCGGTGCAAACATCGGTACCATCGGTATCGACAACCTGCACATCAGCAACACCAAGCTGGCTGTATACGGTCACTAAGCTGATCGCGTAACACCTTTGGTGTGAACGCCCCGCCCTGCGGGGCGTTTTTTATGCCGGTTTAAAGTACTGGCAAAAAAAGAGCGGTGACTCGCAACGAGTCACCGCTCTTTGTGTTTCTGGCCTGTAGAGACAGCCTTAGCGATCCGGCACCGCTATGGACAGATCAAACCCGCCACCGGGCCGGGGCGTCAGTGTGATCGGGCCTTCGTTAATGCCATGTGGCACCTGGATCGTATCAACGCCCGGTGGGTTACCGATGGTGAAATTCAGGTTCTGGCCATCAAACCCAACCCCCAGTTGATCGTTCAGAAAGGTCTGGCTGAACGGTTCATCCGGTATTTGGGCCTGCTGCCCGAAAATAATGGGCGGAATGGTCGGGGTGAACTCCGCCGGTGGCTGCGCCCGGGCAAGTTCTTCCTGGGGTAGCAGCAGGGCACGGCGGAGGAATTCCTCCTCCGCGCTCTCGAGGGCGCCTTTCTTGCCTTCCCGTTCGAAGCGCTCAAGAGCTTCGCGATAGGCTTCTTCTTCCGCTTCCGTTAGCACCGGCTCACCCGGCGAAATGGTCAGTGAGCGGATGATCCGCTGCCGATCGGCGTCGGTTTTCCGCCGTTCCTTCGGAACCACGATGACAGCGGAATCCTTTACATAGGTTTCTACCATCTCATCCGACGTCAGGGCCTGTACCCCGGCCATTAACGGGGACGTAAATGAAGCAGCCAGGCTGGCGGTACCAGCCAGAGCAATGTACAGGGGTGCTCGGCGTGTCATGACGTAGCCTCTTGCCGTGTCCAAACGCGAAATGGAGGCGCTTCCAACACTGAACTGCTGTCAGTAGGCTCCTTACTGGCAGTATTCTGCGCAAAGAACCGGATTTCAAGGTGATTGTGTGGCGTTTGTGATCAGAATCGGACTATTGTCAGTATTCTTCTGTAAATCCAGACAAACGTGTTTATATAAAGGGCGTGATTCATTCAGGTTTGTAACAGGGCACTTATGTTCAAGGCATTTCGTTCGCGAGTACAGCGCTGGGTCAACCAGCGGATTCCGCGAGCCGATCAGCGGGTATTCGGTCAGCGTAATATTTTTATCCTCCCCACGGGCGCCGGTATGGTGTTTGCCGCTCTGCTGCTGATCATGCTGATAACCGGTATTAACTACCAGAACAGCCTGATTTACCTGCTCACATTCTTACTGGGCGCAGTGGTTGTTGCGGCCATGCACCAGACCCACCGAAACCTGTCGGGGCTGGAACTGACACTGATACAGGCCGGTGATGGCTTTGCCGGCGATACGATACCCTTCCGTTTACGGGCTGTGTCGCCCCGTCATGACTCGCTGGCGATATCCCTGTTCTGCGATGACAATCAGCTCGAAAATCAACACGTGCCAGCCGGGCAGCAGGAGGACATGACCCTGGCCATACCGTCCTGTCAACGTGGCTACCTGCAGCCGGAGCGTATCCGTGTGGAAACCCGCTTTCCTTTTGGCCTTTTCAAGGCCTGGTCCTGGCTGCGCCCGGTCTCGTCCGGCATTGTCTACCCAAGCCCGCTGGCTGCACCGGATGTGGCCAGCACGGTTCAGGATGGGGAGGAAGAATCGAAAGCCCGCTCGACGGATGGCAACGACCATGCGGACATTCGGCCCTGGCGGGAAGGGGATCTGAGCCAGAGGGTTCAGTGGAAACGATACGCGCGTACCGGTGAAATGGTGATTACCGACTGGGAGGGTGAGCAGGGCAGCCCCCACTGGCTGGACTATGACGCCTTTAGGGGCGTGGACCGTGAGCTGCGTCTGGGCTACCTGGCCCATCAGGTGATTGAGCGGGCCCGCAACAACAGCCGTTTCGGGCTGAACCTGCCGGGGCAGGTGATCGAACCGGACACCGGTGCCGCTCACGCCAATCGGTGCCTCAAGGCGCTGGCCATCTTTGGCCTTGAACAACCAAGGGAAGGTGGTCCTCTGCCCCATGGTACCCGCTCCGAAGAGGTTGGGAATCGGACCTCTGCGTCGTCTGTTTTCGGGGAGGGACGGGCATGATTTGCAGGTTTCTGAGTAATTCCCAGAGCTCAAGTTCGTTGCAGACTTCGGAATTGGTATCCGGCCGCGCGTTGATATGGCTGATCGCAGGCTTTGCCTTGTTATTGATTCCCCAGTGGGATCGATTACCGATCTGGCTGGTGGCCAGTTGCGCAGTACTTGCTGGCTGGCGCTGGCTGGCGCAATCCGGGCGGGTCAGGTTACCGGGAAGGTGGATGCGTACCGGGATCATGCTGGTACTGGTGGCTGTTTATCTTGCGACGGTGCAGGGGCGCTTCACGGTTGATACCGCCGCGTCGTTTTTTGTGCTGGCGGTGGGGCTTAAGTGGCTTGAAACCCGGTCCACCCGGGATTTCTATGTGCTGTTTTTTATCCTGGTGTACCTGGCGACGGTCAACTTTCTGTTTCATCAGGAGATTCACTGGAGTGTTATTAACATTGCGGGCGTAGCTTTATTGTTGATCGGGCTGCAGGTGGTGAATGCGCCCGACATTCCCGGTGCCATGAAAAAGGGATGGCGGCGTCTGGGGCTGATGCTGGTGAAGACCTTACCGATTGTGGTGCTCCTGTTCGTTTTCTTCCCTCGCATGGCGCCTCTCTGGAGCGTGCCGCTGGTTTCAGGGGAAGCTCGAACCGGTATCAGCGACACCATGACTCCCGGCGATATTTCCAGCCTCGCCCAGAGCAGTGAACGAGCCTTTCGCGTCACGTTTGGTGGCGAGTTGCCGGCATACCGTGATCGTTACTGGCGTGGGCTTATCCTGGATCGCCTGGACGGTGAGACCTGGCAACAGGGATTTGCTCAGCCGTTTCGTCGCCCGGGACGGGTTGCCGTGGACGGCGGCGTGGGGCCGCTCGGGCCCAGCCAGTATGACGTGTTATTGGAGCCCACGGACCAGACCTGGGCCTTTGCCCTGGAGGACTCCAGGGCGGTCTCCAAAAATGTAGAGCGAACGGACGAGGGTTTGTTCCGGTTTGACCGGCCGGCTGACAGTGCAGTCCGTTACCGAATGGAGTTGGTCGGGAACCAGCCAACGGAGGGCGCCAGTGCGGAGACCGATAACCTTCAGCGTTATCTACAGTTACCGCAAAGCGGCAACCCGAGGGCAAGGGCGTTTGGGCAGCAACTGGCAGATCAACATGACAACAACCCTCAGGCAGTGGTGCAACAGCTTTTGACCCGCTTTCGGGAGCAGCCCTATTTCTATACTCTGCGCCCACCCGCCATGCCCGTGGACGGCATCGACAGCCTGTTGTTCGATGAGAAACGGGGCTTCTGTGCCCACTACGCCGGGGCTACCACGTTTGTGTTGCGGGCAGCGGGTATTCCGGCACGAGTGGTGGTCGGTTACCAGGGCGGGTCGCCCGGCGCAGATGACGAATACCTGATCGTGCGGCAGTACGATGCCCATGCCTGGGTGGAAGCGTGGTTCCCCGGCCAGGGTTGGGTGCGGGTGGACCCAACGGCAGCGATAGCTCCCGAGCGTATCGAGTTTGGTCTGCGGGAGGCGGTGGCTGAGGAAGGCTCGTTCCTTGAGAACGATTGGGCATCGCCGCAGCGCTACGGCGATGTGGCGGTGCTGCAGTGGGCTTCCCTGCAGCTCGATAAGATCAATTACCACTGGCAGCGTTGGGTTGTCGGATATCAGGGTCAGTCACAGATGGACCTGATGTCGCGTTTGCCTGGGGGGATAGGAATGCGGGAGCTTGGCTATATCACCGCGGGAATTGTCGGCGTGGCGCTGTTACTGGCGGGTTTGGTTACCGCCTGGCAGTACCGCCGAGTGGAAAGCAGGGATCCGCTCGGCCGTCTCGTCAGCCGCTGGTACCGGTTGTGTGATCGTGCGGGAGTGCCGGTGCGTCACGGTGAAACGCCCGCCCAACTGGCCTCCAGGCTCGCCCAGGCAAAACCTGCAGCGGCCGGCACGGCAACGGCTTTTGCCCGATTGATCAACAAACATTACTATGGCCGGGATTCCGAAACCGGTCATCATGGCGAACTGGCGAAAATGAAGCGGTTGCTGGCCACGATGAAACGACAGGCGGATCGACCGTCAACCAGTTCATCAAAGGGGTGAATACGTGAACGCATCCATAGCAACCATGACATGGCTGGAAGATGCCTGGAGCCGACTCCTTGGGCGCATCGCCGGCAACCGGATGCCCCACGCCCTGATGGTGACGGGCGAGAACGGTGTGGGTAAGCGGTTGTTTGCCAACGCTTTGGCTGGCCTAATGGTCTGTGAGAGAGCGGATATGGCCACAGGAACCCCTTGTGGCACGTGTAAGCAGTGTGAACTGGCCGCCGCCGGTACCCATCCGGATATCCGGCTTTATACGCCGGAAAAGTCACGGATGATCAAGATTGACCAGATTCGTGCGCTGTCCGCATTCGCCGTCGGCTCTCCCCAGGTGGCCTCCTGCAAGGTCGCCATCATTGATCGGGCGGATCAGTTGAATATCAACTCCGCCAATGCGTTGCTGAAAACCCTGGAAGAGCCCGCTGAGGATGTGGTGCTTCTGCTACTGCAGGAAAGTGGCCGACCGGTTTTGCCGACCATCCGTTCCCGCTGCCAGAGTTTGCTGATTGCCACGCCGAACGAGGATCGGGCCGCGGGCTGGCTGGCGACGGCGGTCGAAGCGATGGATGGTGACGACAGGCCAACACCGGAGCAATGCGCCAAGGCGCTGGTACTGGCAGCCAATGCGCCGCGGCTGGCCCTGGAATACGCTACCGGAGAGTTTATTAGCCTGCGGGATGAAGCGTTGGACAATTTTCGCCGTTTCATGAAGGGGCAGCTCACCCTTTCCGAGGCCGCAAAACCGTTCAAGGCAATGGGGCTTGAGAGCGCTCTATGGTTATTTGAAGGCTGGGCCGGTGACCTGGCTCGCATTGGTGCCGGCGGACAGCCTAGGGATGCCGAGGCGTCGGACATGTTAACCTTCCTTGCCAGAAACAATCCGTCCTGGCGGGCGCATGAGCTCCTGGATGCTATCCACGAGTCCAGGTCGGCCGGCGTGTATAACGTAAACCCCGAGCTGGAAGCCGGCCGGTTGCTGATTGCGTGGCAAAAACTCATGCCGCGTCGCAGGCGATCTCCGGGATAGCCGGAGCGGACAATAGCGCGGCAGGATAGGGCAGTGATTAACAACTACTGCTATGATTGCGGAATATCAGGAGTTTATTGACTCCGGTTGCTATCAATCCGGTTGCTATCTATACAGAGCTATCAATACAGAGAAAGGTGTTTACTATGGGGCCTGGTTTTGGCGCACGCAGTGGCATTCTCACGCTGACCATCAAGGACAAGGCGGTACTCTACGCGGCCTACATGCCTTACATCCGGCAGGGGGGGTTGTTTATTCCCACGCAAAAACAGTATCAATTGGGCGATGAGGTGTTCCTGTTGCTCAATCTGATGGATGAGCCGGAAAAGATCCCGGTGGCGGGCAAGGTAATCTGGATTACCCCCAAGGGTGCCCAGGGTAACCGTGCTGCTGGCATTGGCGTGCAGTTCGACGGTGAAGACGAAACCGCGCGTACCAAAATCGAGTCCTATCTGGCGGGTTCATTGAGCTCGGATCGACCCACCCACACCATGTAAGCGCTTCAATGAATGACACCATTCTGGAAACCCCGCCTGATACGACATCGACGTGTCGGGAAATCAATTGGCCCCTTAAACACATTGGCCTTGCCGGCCTGCACTGGCCGGCTGCCATAGCTTCTGACACCCGCCCGGTACTGATGATCCATGGCTGGCTGGATAACGCCCTGTCGTTTGCCAGGTTGGCCCCGGCAGTGGCAGGCAATCGCGACGTCTACTCCCTCGATATGGCCGGGCATGGGCACTCCGGACACAGGCCTGAAGGCCAGGGTTACCAGTTGATGGATTACGTGGCAGACCTGGCGGAACTGGTTGAAACCCATTTCAAAAACTCGCCGGGAGGGCAGGTTGACCTGGTGGGCCATTCACTCGGTGGGATTGTCAGCGTGCTATACGCTGCGGCATTTCCGGAAAGGGTGCACCGGTTGGTCATGATCGACAGCATAGGGCCGATCAGCCGTAAACCGGATGAGGTGATCGAGCAGATGCGCAAGTCGATCATCAAACGAATGACGGGTTCCGGAAAAGCGGTCGTATACCCTGATATAGAGTTGGCAGCCAAGGCTCGGGAAGGCGGTATGATCCCTCTGTCGCCGGAAGCTGCGAGGATGCTGGTTGCGCGTAGCATGAAACCCTCCGGAGAGGGTTTTGTATGGCAAACCGATCCGCGTTTGCGTCACCCTTCGATGATGATGATGGACGAAGCGCAAGTGAGCGCTTGCCTGAAAAAGGTGGTCACGCCAACGCGTTTCCTGCGTGCGACGCAGGGGCTTCTGGCCAGCCGCCCCGAGCTCGATTCACGCTTGGATGCCATCGCGAACCTGGATGTGGTGGCCGTCCCCGGAGGCCACCATTGCCACCTGGACGGAGATGTTGAGCCCGTCATTGATGCAGTCAGAGGCTTTTTAGACGATGCAGAATAAGCGCTTGTCGCCGTTAGCAATATGGGTCACCGCCGTTTTGATGGGGTTTTCGGCCATGGTGTCGGCGCAGATGCCGCCGCCGGAACCGTTTCCGGAGGCGCGTCTTGATCTGGAGATCAACATCAAGTCGCCGGGGCACCTGGTATTGTTCAGTCCGGTCCGTGAGGTGAATAACGAAATTCGCTCCGCCTCCATGGCCCGGCTCCCGGTCAAGGGTCTCGGGCAGTTGTTCGAAGTCCAGGGTGGCGCCAATCGTGAAGAGGCTCGCGATCACTATCTAAGGGAGTTACAGACACGCGGCGCCCAGATATTGTTTGAGTGTTCTGGACGGAACTGTGGCCGCAGCAATGTATGGGCTAATCAGATTTTCGATCAATCCAGTCTTTATGGGCGTGACAACAATCAGGACTATCTTGTCGCCGGTTCGCTCGATGAGAACGGTCAGCCGTGGCTGACGCTGGTGTATACGGTTACCCGCGCCAACCAGCGCCAGTTTGTCTGGGTTGAACATCTGGTGGCCCCTCAGGGAACCGAGATTCCCGGAATGGGCAACGAGAGCGCGAGAATCAAGGGGCCGGTGATTGTGCCCTGGCAGGGTGGCATCACCTACCGCTTTGAGTGGAGTGGGGCCGATCGTCGCATCATCAATGACTGGGCCGGCGAGGCCGATGCCCGGGTAATACTGACGGCCTATTCCCAGTTAAAGGAAAATGAAACCCTGGAAGCGTCTATGGAGCGGGCGGAAGCGGCTGCGCAGTCACTCTCCCAGGTATTGGCCAAAAGTGGCGTTTCAGAAAGCCGCCAGATGATCATCACGGTTGGCCCCACGGTTGTGATACCAAATCCCGACCGTCAAGGTGACCGGGTTGAAGTGATGGTGATTACGAGGTGATGGGGATGAACGGGCCATCCGAGACCGAGCTTCAGGATGAAGAGCAGAAGCCAGCAGACGATATCTCCCAGATTGTCACGAGCACCGGTATATCTGCTGCTCAGTCGACGTCCGAGAAAGGCGATCTCCGGCCGGCTGCCCCCGGTAAGGGCAAGACCGTTGCACTAACGCTTGGCAGCGGCGGGGCCAGAGGCTATGCCCATATAGGCGCGATTGAGATATTGGTGGAAAGGGGCTACGACATTGTCGCCATTTCCGGCTGTTCCATGGGAGCCTTGATCGGCGGCGTGTTTGCAGCCGGCAAGATGAAGGATTACAAGGACTGGGTAACCGGTCTGGGTCAGTTCGATGTGCTGAAACTGCTGGATGTGACCTTCAGCTCCGTCGGCGCCATTCGTGGAGAAAAGATATTCTCCGTGGTGCGGGAAATGATTGGAGATACCCGAATTGAAGACCTTCCGATCGCCTATACGGCTGTGGCGACGGATCTCCTTGCTCACAAGGAAATCTGGTTTCAGGAAGGGCCGCTGGATCAGGCCATCCGGGCATCGGTTGCCATACCCAGTGTGGTGACGCCTTTGGTGTTGAACGGCCGCGTGCTGGTGGACGGCGCCTTGCTCAACCCACTGCCGATCATTCCAACCATTTCCTCTCATGCCGATATGATTGTGGCTGTAAACCTCAGTGGCGAAGATGACCGCGGGCGTCGATTGCCGGATGCGGCGTTCGAAAACCCCGAGGATGACGGTGATACCGAGGAATGGGTTGAAAAAATCCGTGACAAGGCCTCCCGCTGGTTTGATTGGGACGCCCTGAAGACCTTCAGCACCAAGAAAGAGGGTGGTTCGTCGACTTCACCGGAAGAGAAAATCAGCAAGGCGGTGGCGAAGAACGAGCACAATAAAAAGACGCCCGCGATAAAATCGGAACCGAAGAAACATCAGGATGATCACGAGACCATTGACTGGGATAAGCTGGGTATTGGCAAGTTCGATGTCATGAACCTGACCGTCGAAACCATGCAAAGCGCCTTGGTACAATACAAGATAGCTGGGTATCCACCCGATTTGCTGGTGAACATTCCCAAGAATGCCAGCCGCAGCTATGACTACCACAAGGCGCCGGAATTGATTCAGCTTGGACGGGAACGCATGGCCGCCGCGTTGGACCGATACGAAGAGAACCAGAACAGCTCTGGCCCGATGGCGATATGACCCGGTAAACCGCAATTGCGACGGTGGGCTGCAGCCTGTGCTGGAAAGAGCGTATAATTCAACGCTTTGATCATTTCCGAACAGGACGAGCGTGCGTGAGTAACCCGATTGATGACCTGCATACCGTCAGAGACTACCTGAGGTATGTTTCTTCTCGCTTTGCCGATTCGCCGCTTTACTTCGGCCATGGCACGGACAACGTGTGGGATGAGTCCGTCCAGCTGGTTATGCGCAGCCTCCATTTGCCTCTGGAAAACAATACCCTGTTTCTGGATGCGCGGCTGACCCGTGAAGAACGTGCGCTGATCCTTGATCGCATGCAACGGCGTATTGACGACAGGGTTCCCCTGGCTTATCTGTTGGGGGAAGCCTGGTTTATGGGGCTGCCATTTCATGTGGATGAGCGCGTGCTGGTGCCGCGCTCACCACTGGGAGAGCTGATTCAAGGCGGGTTGCAGCCCTGGCTGGGCAACAAACCCGTGGGCAGAATCCTGGACTTGTGCACTGGCAGTGGCTGTATTGGCATTGCAGCCGCGAGCGTCTTCGAGGATGCCGAGGTGGACCTTGCGGATATCTCTACCGACGCCCTCGACGTGGCGGCGGTCAACATCGACTACCACGAGGTCGGTGACCGGGTAAGCACCGTAAGATCCGATGTGTTCGATGGGCTCGAAGGTCGATACGATGTCATCCTCAGCAATCCTCCCTATGTGGACGCTGACGATATTGCGGATATGCCGGCGGAGTATGGCCACGAACCGGAACTTGGCCTTGCTGCCGGGGGAGATGGGCTGGACATCGCCCATCGGATACTCGCGAGGGCAGCCGACTACCTGAACCCTGGTGGCCTCTTGATTGTTGAGGTCGGGAATAGCTGGGTGGCGTTGCAGGAAGCCTATCCGGATATGCCGTTTACCTGGCTGGAATTTGAGAATGGCGGCGACGGTGTGTTTCTGTTGACTGCTGAAGACCTACATTAAATACCCTGGATAAGATACTGAATCATGTCGGGAAATAGCTTCGGAAAATTATTTACGGTGACCAGCTTCGGCGAGAGCCACGGCGCTGCGCTCGGGTGCATTATTGATGGTTGTCCTCCGGGGCTTGAACTGTCTGAAGCAGATATGCAGCGGGATCTGGACCGTCGCAAGCCTGGCACATCGCGGCATACCACCCAGCGCCGGGAAGCGGACGAGGTGAAGATCCTCTCAGGGGTTTTCGAAGGCAGGACCACCGGCACCCCCATCGGCTTGATGATCGAAAATACCGATCAGCGCTCTAAGGATTACTCCAAGATCGCGGAGCAGTTCCGTCCTGCCCATGCCGACTATACCTACATGCACAAGTACGGCGTTCGGGATTATCGGGGGGGAGGCCGGTCTTCTGCACGCGAGACAGCGATGCGGGTCGCCGCCGGTGCCGTTGCGCGGAAGTTTCTGGAGCAGCGCCTTGGCATTACGATCCGGGGCTATCTCTCCCAGTTAGGTCCGATCCGCGTTGAGAAGATCGATTGGGATCAGGTTCACCAGAATCCGTTTTTCTGCCCGGATGCCGATAAGGTGCCGGAAATGGAAGCCTACATGGATGCCCTGCGCAAGGAGGGCAATTCCATCGGTGCCCGTATCAATGTGGTCGCAGAGGGTGTTCCTCCTGGCTTGGGCGAGCCGATTTTTGACCGTCTGGACGCGGACCTGGCTCATGCGTTGATGAGCATTAATGCCGTGAAGGGTGTTGAGATTGGCGCCGGCTTTGGGTGTGTTGACCAGAAAGGCACGGAGCACCGGGATGAGTTAACCCCTGAAGGGTTCCTGTCGAACCACGCCGGTGGTGTTCTCGGCGGAATTTCGTCGGGGCAGCCGATTCTGGCCAGTATTGCATTGAAGCCGACGTCCAGTTTGCGGTTGCCGGGGCGGAGTATTGATGTGCATGGCAATCCTGTGGAGGTGGTTACCACGGGGCGGCATGATCCCTGTGTGGGTATTCGTGCGACGCCGATTGCGGAGGCAATGATGGCCATTGTGTTGATGGATCATTACCTGCGCCATCGTGGTCAGAATGGGGATGTCACTGTGTCTACGCCTAATATTGGGCAGGCCTGACAGTACCATCGACTGACCTGCCAGAACTGGCCAAACGGTGCCTGCCCCGGAGAATAGGGCTATTCAAAACACGCCCGTGAATACGTCCCTGTAGGGCTCGGTCGCGCCATCCCTGGCGCTCCACGGTTTTGAATAGCCCTATTCTCCGGAGCGATTGAGCATTTGTGATAACTCTCTGGAGAGATCCGTATTTACTGGCGCCTTTCAAACCTCTACTTCTGGTTTTTCGCTCTCCTCGGCGGCTTGTTGCCGTATTGGTCCCTGTATCTGGAAGACAGGGGCTTCTCCTACCTTGAGATCGCCACCCTGATGGCGACGATTCAATTGACCAAGATAGTGGCACCCAGTGTGTGGGGATGGCTCGGAGATCGGACTGGCCAGCGGGTACGGCTGGTTCGGTTTGGTGCCATTACAGGGTCGCTGTTCTTCGCCGGCGTGTTCATGGAGCCCGGGTTTTACGGCCTGTTGCTGGTGATGCTGGCGTTTACATTCTTCTGGAATGCGATTTTGCCGCTTTATGAGGTGATCACCCTGCGGTCACTGGGAACGCAGCGTGAAAAATACGGCAAGGTGCGGTTGTGGGGATCGGTAGGGTTTATTGGTGCGGTAGCGCTTGTGGGCGGGATTCTTGAGCTCATCCCGATCACTCTGTTGCCGTGGCTGTTGTTGCCGGTATTTGCCGGCATTGCAGTGTCGGCGTTTCTGGTGCCGTCGGAGCGGGGAGAGCGTAAGCCGCCGGCGCCCAAGGGCAGTCTGAAGGCGATTGTGACGCACCCGGCGGTGGTAACGTTCTTTCTGATGAACTTTCTGCTGCAGGTGTCCCATGGGGCGTACTACACGTTTTTCAGTATTCACCTGGAGCAGCATGGGTACGGTAAGTTGGCGATTGGGTTGTTGTGGTCGCTAGGGGTGCTTGCGGAGATTGGTTTGTTCCTGGTGATGCACCGGCTGACTCGCAATTTCACAGTGCGGCAGATTGCGATTGCGGCTCTGGCGCTGACAATGATCCGCTGGGTGTTGATCGCGGAAGTGACGGATGTGGTGGCAGTGCTGATTTTCGCGCAGTTGCTGCATGCGGCCTCATACGGCGCCCTGCACGCTATTTCGGTGCAGTATATCCAGGGTTTCTTCGGTCAGCATCATCACGGCCAGGGGCAGGCGCTCTACAGCGGGCTGACCTTCGGTGCCGGTGGCGCACTGGGTGCCTGGTTGTCGGGCTTTCTGGTGGACGGTTTCAGTACCTCGGCCGCGTTCTGGGGCGGGGCGGCGGCCATGGCCATTGCTATTGTCATCACCTGGCGGGGCCTGAGGCCGCCTCCCGAGCACGGATCGGTGCCGCTGTGAGTGTTGCTGCGGGTTTTACTGAAGGGCTGCAGCGATATCCAGTAGCGCCTTAGCCTGGGGGCTCAGCGACCGGCCTTTTAGGCCAATACCGCCGAGGATGCGACTTACTGAATGGGGTACGGAAAGCACGGTGAGCGAGTTGTCGACCATGCTTACCGGCAGCACGCTCCAACCGAGCCCAACACTGGCCATCATTTTAATGGTTTCCAGGTAGTTGGTTGGCATCTGGATTTTCAGGGGTAGGCTCGCGTCAAGAAACAGCCGGCTGATGGATCGGTAGGTGGCAGTGCCGGCTTCCGGGAGCAGGGCGTCGTATCGAGACAGGTCTTCCAACCCTGGGTTGCCCAGTGTCGCCAGGGGGTGCTCCGGCGATACCACGAAGGCCATGGCATCTTCCCAACGCACGTGCACGTCGAACGCCTGGTCCATGCTTTCACTGAGCGTTACGAAAGCCAATTCAGCCGTACGTTTACGCATCTGCCCGAAAGCACTTTCAGAATCCATGAACTGCAACTCCAGTGACACCTCCGGATAATCCCGGTTCAGCCGCCGCAACCAGGCAGGAAGGTGGTGCAGTCCAATGTGGTGGCTGGCGATCACTGATAGCTGTCCTGAAACCGATCCCTCGCGATCTGACAGAGCCTGTCGGGCATTGTGCACTTCATCCAGAATTCGCCGGGCATGGGGCAGCAGGCGTGCCCCTGCGTCCGTTAAGCGGACCTGTCTATTGCTCCGGTCGATCAGCTTCGTTCCCAACTGGTTCTCCAGCGCTGCCAGTCGTTTGCTGATTGCTGGCTGCGTCAAATGTAGCAGTTCCGCAGCTTCGGAGAATGACTCCTGGTCCACTATTGTCAGGAATGCTTTCAGGGAGTTCGCATCCATTGTGGTTACCTCTTTGACTGCGGCCCTTGGTGAAGGTCACACGCCGGGAAGACCGTTCCAAAAAACGCCCGTGAATACGTCCCTGTAGGGCTCGGTCGCGCCATCCCTGGCGCTCCACGTTTTTGGGAGGCTATTGCCACTACGCGACCCGCGCCCAGCATGCAGGCCCGGCTTTAAGGCACGTCCCAGCAAATCCTAATATTCTAAATTGGAATGCACAACATAAAAAACATGAATTGAGGTTATCCAAGGCTAGGCGTTAAGATGGAGCCATACTGAAAAAACAGAAACCCCCAGAGAGTGAGAGAGACCATGGCGGGCAAGACCTTATACGACAAATTGTGGGACGACCATCTCGTCAAACAGCGGGATGACGGCTCCGCGCTGATTTACATCGACCGGCATCTGCTGCACGAAGTCACCTCGCCGCAGGCCTTCGAGGGCCTTCGTCTGGCCGGACGTAAGCCCTGGCGGCTGGACGCCAACCTGGCGACGCCGGATCACAACGTACCCACCACCGACCGTGCCCGGGGCATTGAAGGCATTGTTGACCCGGTATCGCGGATTCAGGTGGAAACCCTGGATAAGAACTGCGACGAGTTCGGCATCCTGGAGTTCAAGATCAAGGACCAACGCCAGGGCATCGTGCATGTGATCGGGCCAGAGCAGGGCGCGACACTGCCCGGCATGAGCATTGTTTGTGGCGATTCCCACACCTCCACCCACGGTGCATTCGGCTGCCTGGCCCATGGTATCGGCACGTCAGAGGTCGAGCACGTGCTCGCCACCCAGTGTCTGGTTCAGCAGAAAATGAAAAACATGCTGGTGAAGGTGAATGGCAAGCTTGGGCCCGGCGTTACCGGGAAAGACGTTGTCCTCGCCATCATCGGGAAGATCGGTACCGCTGGCGGCACGGGCTGTGCGATTGAATTTGGCGGTGAAGCGATTCGTGGTCTCTCGATGGAGGCCCGAATGACCATCTGCAACATGTCCATCGAGGCCGGTGCGCGGGTGGGCATGGTCGCGGTCGACCAGACCACCATTGATTACGTCAAGGATCGCCCGTTTGCGCCCAAGGGCGAGATGCGCGAGAAAGCGATTGAATACTGGAAGACGTTGCACAGCGATGACGATGCAGTGTTCGATAAGGTTGTTGAACTCGACGGTTCCGAAATCATGCCGCAGGTGAGCTGGGGGACGTCTCCCGAGATGGTCGCCGGCGTTGGCGGCAATGTGCCGGACCCGGAGGCGGAAGCCGATCCGATCAAGCGTGAGGGAATTGTTCGTGCCTTGAAGTACATGGGCCTGAAGCCCAACATGCCGATCACTGAGATAAAGCTGGATCGCGTGTTTATTGGCTCCTGTACGAACAGCCGCATTGAGGATCTTCGTGAAGCAGCTGCGGTCGTGAAGGGTCGGAAGGTGTCGTCATCGCTCAAGCAGGCGATGGTGGTGCCCGGTTCCGGTCTGGTGAAGGTGCAGGCGGAACAGGAAGGGCTGGACAAGATCTTTATTGACGCCGGTCTTGAGTGGCGTGATCCGGGCTGCTCCATGTGTCTGGCCATGAACGCCGACAAACTGGGGCAGGGAGAGCACTGCGCCTCCACTTCCAATCGTAACTTCGAGGGCCGCCAGGGCTTCGGCGGGCGTACCCACCTGGTCAGTCCGGCCATGGCAGCTGCAGCGGCGATCAACGGCCACTTCGTTGATGTCCGCGAGATGATGAACTGATCCACAGGAGACACACCATGCGAGCATTAAAGCAACACCAGGGCATCGTTGCCCCCATGGACCGGTCCAATGTGGATACGGACATGATCATTCCCAAGCAGTTTCTGAAGTCCATCAAGCGTACCGGCTTCGGGCCGAACCTGTTTGACGAACTGCGTTACCTGGATGAAGGCAAGCCGGACCAGGACTGTTCACAGCGGCCGATCAATCCTGATTTCATGCTTAATCAGGATCGTTACAAGAATGCAAGCGTGCTTCTGGCGCGGCGCAACTTTGGTTGTGGTTCCAGCCGCGAGCACGCCCCCTGGGCGCTTGAGGATTTTGGGTTCCACGTTATCATTGCACCCAGTTTCGCCGACATTTTCTATAACAACTGTTTTAAGAATGGCTTGTTGCCGATTGTTTTAGAAGAAAAAATTGTGGACCGGCTGTTTCACGAAACCGAGGCGGAAGAGGGATACCAGCTGGCGATCGATCTCGAAGCCAAAACCGTTACCACGCCGTCTGGCGAATCGTTCAGTTTTGAGGTCGATGATTTCCGTCGACATTGCCTGCTGAACGGCCTGGATGATATCGGTGTCACGCTTGAAGACGCGGAGGTCATAACGGCCTACGAAGCGTCGAGACGCAAGACTGCACCTTGGTTATTTGATGCCGGTCGCTGATTCGCCCTGTATTCCCAAAACAAATTGACCTTCAAGGAATCACTATGTCCCGATCTATCCTGATGCTCCCTGGCGATGGCATTGGCCCGGAAATTGTTGCCGAAGCGGAAAAGGTTCTGCGTAAGATAAACGAGCAATTCGGTCTGGAGCTGCACTTCGAGTCCGCCCTGGTTGGCGGTGCGGCCATCGACGAAACGGATACGCCACTTCCGGACGATACCCTGGACAAGGCTCGTAAAGCAGATGCCATCCTGCTGGGCGCCGTGGGCGGCCCCCAGTGGGACAAGCGCCCCATGGCCAGCCGTCCGGAAAAGGGGCTGCTCGGGCTGCGCTCCAACCTTGAGTTGTTTGCCAATCTGCGCCCGGCCATTCTGTATCCCCAGCTTGCTTCTGCGTCTTCACTGAAACCAGAGGTGGTCTCGGGCCTCGATATCATGATTGTGCGGGAGTTAACCGGCGGCATCTATTTTGGCCAGCCACGAGGTGTGCGTGATCTGGAAAGTGGAGAGCGTCAGGGCTACAACACGTATGCCTACACGGAATCGGAAATTCGTCGTATTGGCCGTGTCGCCTTTGAAGCGGCACAGCAGCGTGGCAAAAAGCTCTGCTCTGTCGACAAGGCGAACGTGCTGGAAGTGACTGTTCTGTGGCGGGAAATCATGGAAGACCTGCGCCGGGAATACCCGGATGTTGAGCTCTCCCATATGTACGTGGACAACGCTGCCATGCAGCTGGTCCGGGCACCCAAGCAATTTGATGTGATTGTGACTGGCAACATGTTTGGTGATATTCTTTCTGACGAAGCGGCTATGTTGACGGGTTCGATCGGGATGTTGCCCTCTGCGTCTCTTAACTCTGAGAAGCAGGGTATGTACGAGCCCTGTCATGGGTCTGCACCCGATATTGCAGGTAAGGGCATAGCCAATCCGCTGGCTACGATCCTCAGTGGCGCAATGATGTTGCGGTACAGCCTTGGCGAGGAAAAGGCCGCTGAGGCGATAGAGGCGGCCGTCAGCAAAGTGCTGGATCAGGGCCTGAGGACAGCGGATATCATGTCTGCTGACGGCCGGAAAGTATCGACCCGAGAGATGGGCGATGCCGTTCTGGCGGCACTCTGAGGCTGGCAATCTGAGGCCGGCAAGATTTTGAGACCCGACGGCAGCGCGATGCGGTTGTCGCGGGATCATCCATCCTGTCCCTGCCAGCGATACAGGTAGCGGGCGGGCATAAAACGAGGTTCAAAGGTCGCACATGAAGCGAGTTGGACTTATTGGCTGGCGCGGTATGGTGGGCTCTGTCCTCATGCAGCGCATGCGTGAAGAAAACGATTTTGCAGATATCGAACCGATCTTCTTTACCACCTCCCAGGCTGGAAAACCGGCACCGGACGTCGGCAAAGAGGGCGTACCTACACTGCAGGATGCCTTCGATATCGATACCCTGAAAACGCTGGACGTGGTGGTTACCTGTCAGGGCGGAGATTACACCGGCGCTGTGTACCAGAAACTCCGCGATGCCGGATGGCAGGGGTACTGGATTGACGCCGCATCCACGCTGCGAATGGTCGATCATTCCGTCATCGTTCTCGATCCTGTCAACCGCAACGTGATTGACGATGCGCTGGCAAAGGGTGTGAAGGACTATGTTGGTGGTAACTGTACGGTCAGTCTGATGATGCTGGCCCTTGGTGGCTTGCTGGAGCAGGACCTGATTGAATGGGTATCTCCCATGACCTATCAGGCGGCATCAGGTTCGGGTGCCCAGAACATGCGGGAACTGCTCAATCAGATGGGTGAGCTGAAGGGCAGCGTGAGTGATGGGCTGGCAGATCCGTCCTCGGCTATCCTCGATATCGATCGCAAGGTAACCGAAACCATGCGTTCGGACGGTTTCCCCACCGAGCACTTCGAAGTGCCGCTGGCAGGTAGCCTGATTCCGTTTATCGACAAGCAGCTTGATAACGGCATGAGCAAGGAGGAATGGAAAGCGGGCGTCGAAACCAATAAGATTCTCGGTCGCAGCAGCAATCCGATTCCCATCGATGGCATCTGCGTTCGTATCGGTGCTATGCGTTCCCACAGCCAGGCCTTGACCATCAAGTTGAAGAAGGACCTTCCGGTTTCCGAGATTGAGTCCATCCTGGCGAAAGCCAACGACTGGGTGAAGGTGATTCCCAATGAGCGCGATGCCACTCTTAGGGAACTTACCCCGGCGAAGGTCACGGGTACTTTGAGTGTTCCCATTGGCCGTATCCGGAAGCTGACCATGGGGCCTGAGTATATCTCAGCGTTCACGGTCGGTGATCAGTTGCTGTGGGGCGCCGCGGAACCGCTTCGGCGGATGCTTCGCATACTGCAGGAGCAGTAACTTAGTCCCACAGTGGGCAAGATTATGCCAACTGTGTCCGGTTTCAGAGAACCGGCTGGGGGCGGAGGCTGAAATACGCCTCCGCCCCTGTTATTTTCAGAAGGGTTTTTGCACATGTATGGGTGCTTGGGGGCTGGACTTTGGCCATTCAGGGATACCGGATCATCGTTCGGTAACAATATGTTCCCGACCATTTATGAAAAAATGGTGCAAGGACTGCGGCTGATTGATTGATAAAAGAGGTTTTATCAACAATACTTGCCGGGCTGAATATTAAAA
>Ga0189286_100247_pt1 | contig 21773 bp, 21 predicted proteins | sample UW69minimetaG_FD_130330 | JGI IMG/M metagenome (GOLD analysis project Ga0189286, IMG submission 130330) | Marine microbial communities from the Costa Rica Dome - UW69 mini metaG | ecosystem: Environmental > Aquatic > Marine > Oceanic > Photic zone | place: Costa Rica: the Eastern Pacific...
AAGGCGATGTTGCGAGCTTTGAGCACGACATGGCCGATAAAATGACCGACGCGAAAAACGCCGCCTGGAAAAAAGCCACCAAGCGCCGCGCGCCGAAAAAGGATGATGGGGGCAAAGATCCCGCCACCACCCAGGGCCAAGACTAACGCGGGCTAAGAAAGGGGGCGGTAATGCAGGTGCAGGGTAACTTTGATCCGGCGGTGTCAGTCGATCAGTTCAAGAGGTCGCGGCACATTCTGCCGGATGACGTGACAGATGATGTGCTGTTTGAAAGCCTCTTGGTTTCTGCGCAGGATGTTGTGGAGACCGGCACCAATCGCCCCTTGACCCGGCGCGTGGTTCAGATCGAAACCCGCGTGGGTCTGGGCTGTCGCTGGTATTTTCCCTGCGCGCCTGTGGCTGACATCACGGCGCTGGCGTTCCAGGACAGTGATGGCATGTGGCAGAATCTGCCGCTGGATGGGGTGGTGCTGCAGCGCGCCTTTGATGAACCGCAATTGGTGTTTCCTGCGGGGTTTGCCAGCGATGCACCGGACGGGGCCCCGCTGCGCGTGACAGCCAATGTTGGTCATGATGTGGTGCCGCGCCCTCTGGCGCAGGGCATCATTCTTGTGGCGGCGGATTGGTACGAGGCCGGGATCGATCCCGACAAAGACAAACACACCAAAGTGACCTTTGGGGCGCGGGCCTTGATGAAACAGCGCCGTTATCGCCGCCCGATGGAATGGGCGCGGGTCTGATGGTGGCGCGCAGGCATCTGTTGACCGTCTCGCGCCGGATCGAGACCGGGCGTGATGGGGTTAATGCGCCCGTCTATGCCGATCAGGATCAGGGCCAGATTTGGGCCGGTCGCGTCGATCTGTCAGACGCAGAAAAACAGGCCGAGGGCCAGAACGTGGCCCGCCGCGTGGCGCGGTTTTCCATGCGGTTCAACGCCGTTTCACAGGCCATCGCCGTTTCGGACAAGCTGGGCGATCAGGACGGGCGGCAGTGGCAGGTCACCGGGTCAACAGAGGATCCGCGCGGAAATCGCCGCGCCATGCTGGTGACAGCGGTCGAAGACAGCGGGCGCGGGGCGGCATGAAACCCAGCATGAAACTGGAAGGCGGCAAGGATCTGGAAAAGGCCCTGATGGAATTGCCCAAAGCCTCGGCCAAGGCCAGCGTGCGCCGCGTGCTGAAAAAGGCGGCGCAGATCATCGCAGACGCAGGGAGGGGCAATGCGCCCGAACGCGAGGGCGGATTGAAAGACAGCTACGGCGTGGGCACGCGTTTGACCAAACGCCAGCGCAAGCTGCACCGCCGCGAAAGCGAGGTTGAGGTTTTTGCAGGCCCCAATGATCCCGCCGCCGTGCAAACCGAATTTGGCAATGAACATCAGGCGGCGCAGCCCCATTTGCGGCCCGCATGGGATGCCAACAAACATGACGCGCTGGACCTGGTGAGCGAGGAACTTTGGGCCGATGTCCTGAAATCCATTCAGCGCTACCAGCGGCGCGCGGCATCGAGGGCACGCAAATGAATGAGGCTTTGACCGCGCTTTTACTGGCGCATGCACCGCTGACCGACCTGGTGGGCAATCGGGTGCATTGGGGTATCCAGCCGCGCGAGGTGCGGGGCTTGCCCTATCTCAATCTAAGCACTGTTTCTGACCCGCGAGATTACCACTTTGGCGGGCCAACCTGTTTTCGACTGACGCAGATACAGGTGGACACCTGGGCAGAGAGCTTTGGCGCGGCGGATGCTGTTCTGGCGGCGCTGGAAGGGCGTTTGTCGGGCTATCGCGGCATCGCCCACGGCATTCAATTTTTCGGGGTATTTCTGGTGGCCGCGCGCGACCTGACCCCACCGGCAACAGACGGAAAACCCCAGCTTTTCCGGCGGTCTGTTGATTTTAACTTTGGCTGGGCACAGGAGGCATAAGCGATGTCTGATGCAATCACGGGGTTTGGCACGCAGGTTCTGCGCGGCCTTGCCTCACTGGGGGAGCTGGTCACAGTTGGCGCCCCAAATCTGAGCCGCGACACGGTGGATGCCACCCACATGGGATCGCCAGAGGGCTGGCGCGAGTTCATCGCGGCGCTGAAAGATGGCGGTGAGTTTTCGCTGGGCATCCAGAATAAACCCAGCTCGGCCTCTTACCAGGCGCTGGTGGCCGATTTTGATGTGGATGAGCCGCAGGGTTATTCGATCATCTTCCCCGATGGGTCGCGCTGGAATTTCACCGCCATCATCACCGGCTTGGAAACTGACACGCCGCTGGACAACAAGATTGTCACAACCGCCACTTTCAAAATCTCGGGAAAACCCACTTTCCTGCCGAATGGAGCCTAAACCATGGGTAACGCAACACGCGGTCAGATCGACTTTGAGGTCGATGGCAGCACATATCAGATGCATTTCACGGCCAACGCTCTGTGTGAATTGGAAGATGCGTCAGGGCTGAGTGCGCCCAAATTTTTGGAAGCCCTGGAGGCCAATGCCACAAGCGGCGATCTGCGAATGAGCGATGTGCGCCTGTTGTTCTGGGCCGGTCTCACTGAAAATCATAGCAAACTGTCAGTCTCTGATGCGGGCCGCATGATCACCGCTATGGGCGGCATGGAAAAGGCCATGGCGGTGCTGGAAAAGGCAGTGAGCGCGGCCATGCCATCGCAGAAATCCGGGGGCAAAAGCACCGGAAAAAAACCAATGGGGACGGCCTAGACTGGGCGTCCCTGCTAGAAAGCTGGGTTGAGGCCGGACAAGATCCGGCCCAATTCTGGCATCTGACCCTGCGGGAAATTTCTATCGTCCTGAATGGCGCGACCAAGCGGATCGAGCGCGAACGGCTCTTTTCAGAGAGCAACGCTTGGCTGGGCGCGCATCTGGCGACCATTGGCTATCACAAGCCGTGGAAATTCCCTGAGTTCAGAAAAATCAGTTCATCGAAAATCCCGGCCAAACCGCAGACCTGGCAAGAGCAAAAGGCGATTGTCCAGGCTCTGAATGCGGCCTTTGGCGGGGTGGAACAGGAGCAACATGGCTAACGCACTTATCGGCGCTTTGCGCGTTGTCCTGGGGATGGATAGCGCGGCCTTTAATGATGGTATTGGGGCCGCGCAAAAACGGGCGGCGGGTTTTAGCAAAAGCATGAAGCGCATGGGGCAGAGCATGACCCGCGCGGGCACACGGTTGTCGGCGGGCCTGACCGCGCCTCTGGTTGGTCTGGCCTATAAATCCGTGGCGGCGCAGCGGGAACAGGAGCGCGCGATTGCCTCGGTCACCACCGCCTTGCAGAGTATGGGGGATGGCGCGGGTTATACGCTGGTCCAGTTGGAAAACATGGCCTCGGCCATTCAGGACAAATCGCTTTATGGCGATGAAGAAATTCTATCCAAGGTCACGGCCAATTTGCTGACCTTTGGCAATGTGCAGGGCGATGTGTTCAAGCGCGCGCAGGAGCTGGCGGTTGATCTGTCGGCACGCCTCGGCACCGATCTGCAGTCTTCTGCCATCATGTTGGGCAAGGCCCTGAATGACCCGGTGAAAGGATTAACGGCGCTGACCCGTGTCGGCGTGACATTCACCGAACAACAACAAGATCAAATCAAATCCATGGCCAAGGCCGGGGATGTGGCCGGGGCGCAGGCACTGATGCTGGCGGAGCTGGAAAAGCAATACAAAGGGCAGGCGGAGGCGCTGGCCAAAACAGACAGCGGGCGGGTGACGCAGGCCTTAAATGCCATCGGGGATGCCTCGGAGAAAATCGGGGCCATCATTCTGCCGATCATGGCTGACATCGCGGATCATGTGAAACGGTTGGCCGAACAGTTTCAGCAGCTGTCGCCAGATACGCAGAAATTCATTGTGGTTGCCGGGGCGTTGGCGGCGGCGATTGGGCCGGTTGTGGCGGCGCTGGGGCTGATGATGACAGCTCTTGCACCCATGGCGGGGGCAATCCTGGCGATTGTGTCACCGATTGGATTACTGGCCGTTGGCATCGCGGCGGCGGGCGTCGCGGTCTATCAAAATTGGGATGCCATCAAGGAAGAGTTTCCCGCGATTGCAGCGGTGATCGAGGGGGCAATTTCCAGTCTGGTGGCGCATTTCCAGCGGATCAAAGAGGCGGTCTTGATCCTGTTTGATGGCATCAAAACACAGCTCAGACTGGCCGTGACGGTCGTTGAAAACCTTCTGAGCGGGGATTTTCAGGGCGCTTGGGATGCGGCGAAAGAGATGGTGCGAAACGCGGTCAGCACCATTCTGGCGGTGATTGATACGCTGGTGGGTGACCTGGCGCGGGCCATGCTGCAATTCGGTGTGGATCTGGCCACGCAGCTGGGTGAAGGGTTGATGGCCGGAATTGAGGCGGTGCGCCAGTTCGGGGTCGATATACTGGCGGCGCTGGCTGAAATGCTGGCCAGCATCATAGAGGCCGCGCTCAACATTGGGCATGAAATTGTCGAAGGCATCAAACGTGGCCTCAAAGAAAAGTGGCAGGGTCTGAAAGATCAGGTGACGGGCCTTGGCAGTGGCATCGCCCAAAGCTTCAAAGATGTGCTGGGGATCAAATCGCCCTCCAGGCTGTTCAAGACTTTCGGTGGATTCATTGTTCAAGGTCTGGTGCAGGGATTGCAGGGCGGGTTTGGCCTAGTGTCCCAAGCGGTTGGTAAACTGTCTGGCATGTTCGGCATGGATGGGCTGAACGACGCCACCAAAGGCACCGAAACCACCTTGAAAAAACTGGGGAGCGCCGCCAGCTCAACACTGGGCAAGATCGGCAAGCTCTTTGGTGAAGGTCTGCGCGGGGCCAAATCCTTCAAAGAGGTGCTGGGCGGTGTGTTGCAGACCATGGCGCGCGTGCTGGCGCAACAGGCGCAGGTCGGTGTGGTCAATGCCTTTGGCGGTGGCAAGAGCATTGGCGGGCAATTGGCCGGGGCAGTCTTTGGTGGGCTGTTGGGCTTTGCCAATGGTGGCTCTTTTGAGGTTGGCGGCGCGGGTGGCATCGATAGTCAGGTGGTGGCCTTTCGCGCCAGCCCCAACGAGCGCGTGACCATCACCAAACCTGGGCAAGAGTTTGCGGGCGTCAGCGCCAGTTCCATGCATGTGGTGATCGAGGCCAGCGAGGATTTGCGGGTTGTTGCCGCTGACGCCGGTCGCGCGGCCACGGTCGAGGTGGTGCAGGGCAATAACCGCGCCATGTATCAATCCAGCCGCCGGAATGGGAAATAAGCCATGGCCCAAGTGATCGATCTGCCTGCGGGGCTGCATCTGCGCCATGCCCAGTTTTCCCTGAGTGGCGCGAGCAGCACACCGGGCCCCGGATTGGACGGGCGCACGCAGGTGTTGTTCTCAGAAAACAGGGTCTGGATGGCGTCATTGGTGTTTCCGCCGCTGTCTGAACGGGCGGCGCGACTGGCCACGGTGGTGGGCGATATGCTGCGCGGGCGGGTCAATGTGCTGCGGGTGCCAGTGTCCAATCGCGGCTTGGCAACGTTCCATGGGGATCTGGCGGCCTTCTATGAGGCAAGAGGATATTCACCGCAGGAGATTGCACAGGGCTATGTGCCTTTTGGCGATGGGGTAGAATTTGATGATGGCACCGGTTTCGCCCTGGCAGATCCCGCTGACCCGGTGGCCTTTGAGGCGGTCGCCGCCGGGGCGGTGCAGATCAGCTTGCGAAACGATCAAGGCGGATCACTTGGACCGGGGGATTACTTTTCAATCCGCGATTTTCTCTACCGGGTAGAGAGCAATGACGCGGGCAAAGTGCGGTTCAATCCGCCTTTGCGGCAGGACGTGGCGGCGGGCGAGGCCGTCCAGGTCAATGCCCCTCGGGTGGCCCTGAGATTGCGCGATGATGACGGCTGGCGGGTGTTCCAGGACTTTGGCCGCCAGTCGCGCGAAATGCATGTGGCTATGGTTGAGGCCTTTGAGCGTGATTGAGTTTCTTAAATCGCAACCGGCCCCGCAGCGCGCGCGGGTGATGGATCTTTTGGCGCGTGAGGCAGTGCAAATGTCGGTGATGTTGCATCTGGATTTTGCCAGTGAGGCGCTGCGCCTGAGCAATCGCAACATCCCTTTCACCGATCTGAAATGGGGGCATGAGTGGGGCGCGGGTGGCGGTTTGCTGGTGGGGCTGCCGGAGCTGTCGGGTGGGGATGATCAACTGGCCCCGTTCCGCGAATTTCGCCTGGGCATTCCCAATGAGTGGATCGATGCGGAAACATGGATGGCGGATCTGGTTGAGATGGTTGGCGATGTGGGCAGCTACCGGGGCCGGGATGCGGGGCTTTATGGTCAGCTCTTTGATTCTGAGAGTGGTCAGCCGGTGGGCCATCCCTTTGCCTTTGACATCGGGATCATGGACCGCATGAGCGTGTCTTTCCCGCGTGGTGGGGCCATCATCAGCCTGACCACGGAAAGCTTCATGGCCCGCAAGGGTGTGCCGGTCTACGGCATGCAGACCTATCACGATCAAAAGCGCCGGCATCCCACGGATGAGGGCCTGCAGTTTGTGACTGAGGCGGGCAAACTGATCACCTGGACGGATTGGTAAGATGCTGGCTGAGTTTATCGCTGCAACCCGCGCGGAGCCTTTCGTGTGGGGTCAAAACGATTGTGCGCTCTGGTGCGCCTCGGCGGTGGCTCATGTGACGGGCATCGATCCGGCGGCGGATCTGCGCGGGCGCTATGCTTCACGGTTTGAATGCCGCCAGTTCATCATGGACGCCGGGGGGCTGGTGCCGCTGATTGCGCCGCGCATGGCGGGCTTTGCGCCTCTGACCGGCGATGGCGTCGCGGTGCTTCGGATCGGGCGTCAGTGCCTCTGCGGTCTGATCCTTGAGGGCCGCGCGGTGATGCGATTGGAGCGCGGGCTGCGCATCACGGATGATTTTACGGTTTTAGCGGGGTGGTCATGCCTCAAGCATTAGCATTCATTGCCCCAAGTGTGTTTGCAGCCGGTGGGACCGCCGCGTTGTTCACGGCTGCGGGCACGTTGACGGTTGCTGGAACGGTTGTCAGCGTGGCGGGCTCTTTGCTTCTGTCCACTGCCGCAAACGCGCTACTGGGACCAAAGATCCCCGATGCGGCGCGGCCTGAGAATATCCAGATCAACAGCAAGAGCGCCACGGCCCCGCGCATTGGCCATGTGGGGCTGCGCAAGGTTGGCGGCAATGTGGTGTTCCACCGGGCCAAAGAGGGGGTGTCTTACCGGGTTGTTGTGCATGGCCATGGCGAGATCACAGGTATTGTGCAACGCTATCTGAACAATGAACCGGTAGAACTGGATGCAGAGGGGCTGGTGACAGATGAGCAATACCAGCTAGGCCACCCGCGCGTGCGGATCTTTGACCGCCTCGGGCTTGTGCCGGAAACTCACTATGGACAAGTCAGTGACATCTGGCCCACCTGGACAAATGCGCATCGCCTTGATGGGCTCTGGTCCAGTCTGATCATCTGCGAGAGCGTGCCGCCGGAACATCACCGGGCCATGTATCCCAACAATGAGCCGGGTCTGAATGTGTTGGCAGAAACCGCGCGCTTTCATGATCCTCGCAGTGATGAGGTGGCATTCACAGAGAATGCCGCGCTGATCATCGCGGGCTATGTGGCTCTTGCGGATGGGTTCAATCGGCCGGATGCCTTTGAGGATGGCAATATCAGTGAGCAAGCCAATTGGGCCGATGTGATGATGCCGCTGGCCTCGGGCGGTGCGGAACCGCAGTTCCGGCTGAGCGGGTCATATCTCTTGAACGAAAAGCCGCAGGATGTGCTGGGGCGCATGCTGGCCGCCTGTGGCGGGCGGTTGCGCCTGACACCCGGTGGCAAACTACGGCTGCAACTCGGGGTGTGGAAAGAGCCTGAGTTTACGCTGGGCTTTGGGGATCTGCTGGAAGTGCAGGAGGTCAACAATGGGCCGGATCTTTTGGACCGCTACAATGAATTGCCTGCGCGCTTCACAAGCCATGACCTCGGCCATGTTGAGGTGGATGCGGAACGCTGGACCGATGCGGCGCGGCTGGCGGAAGACGGCGGCGCGCTGGTTGGCCCTGAAAAGAGCCTCTTGATGTGCCCCAGCCATCGGCAATGCCGTGCGGTGATGAAACTCGCAACAGAGCGCGACAATCCTCGGCAAGAGGTATCCTTGCTGTGCAAACCCAAAGCCCTGCCAGCCATCTATGAGGATGTGATTGCGCTAGATATCCCGCTGATGGCGCTGATGGGCGATTATGAGGTTGCCAGCCATCAGCTGAGCTTTGAGCAGGGGTTGTTGCGAGCGGTGGGGCTGACCCTGCGGCTGGTGAGTTCTGAGGCCTTTACCCTGTCACTGGCGGAACAGGGCGCGGTGCAGAACTTGCCAGAGCCTGACACCTCGGACGGGGTGCCCTTGCCGCAGAATGTTGTGGCGGCCCCGGCGGGCGTCCAGACCGCCGCCAATACCTTTGTAGCAGGCATTGCCGTGGCTTGGGAGGCCGCGCCCAGCGATGCGCTGGCCCCGGTTCTGAAGGTCACGCGCGCAGGTGAAACCAACTGGCAAGATGTGCCGGTCAGCGCGGGCACCACCTCGGCCAGCATCAGCGGTTTGATTGATGGGCAGGCCTATGACCTGTCACTGGCCTTTGCCACACCGGGCGGTGTTGTGGGCGATGCCGTCAGTGTTGCAGGCATTGTGGCAGCGGCGGTGACAGATGCGCCTGCGCCGCCCAGCGGTCTGACAGTGAGCGACGCAGGCGGCAGCACGGCGCTTGTGGAGATGACGGCGGCCATTAGCCCCGGTCTTTGGAAAACGGAAGTGCTGCGCGATGGGGCACTGGTGGGCGTGATCTATGCAGGGCAGGGCGCGGATATCGGCTTTGTCGATGCCTGCGGGGCGGGAACATTCAGCTGGACCGCGCGGTCTGTGAACGTCTCCAACACCCTCTCAGCAACGGACGCGGGGCCGGTTACCGCCACCATTCTCTAAGGCAATCAACCACATATCGAGGAGTAGAGACATGACCCTTCCACATGGCGGGCCAAATGAGATCTATCGTGACCTGGAAGTAAGCGGTGATCCGGGGCAGGGGCACCATAATCCGCAGAAATCGCAGGTGCGCGCGCTCTGGGGCTGGCTGCTGGAGCGGGTGCGCGACCATGCAGGCGACAACCTTGTGTTGGGCAATGCGGACCCGGAGGCGGGCGCGGTCGGGCAGGTGCATTTCCAGGTCGAAAAGAGCCTGAGCCTGCCAGAAGACAACACCTATGCTGGGATCATGGTGCGCAACCGAGTGGTTCTGCCGGGGGGAGAGAACTACAAGTTTGCGGCGGGCACCTATCTGGACCGGCTGAAGGTTGAGATACCGGATGGGGCGACATGGACCGATGCGGCCACGCTTTACATCGCAGGCCCCCCGCAGGATCCGGCTGATCAGGATGGGTCTACGTCTTTTGCCCTGTTCATCAATGAGGGGTTCAACCGCATCCGGGATCGTTTGGTGGTGGGGAACTTCGATCATTCCATGGATGTGCTGACCGCAAATGGCGGTACAGGATCTCATTACACCCTCACGGTGCGCAATGAGGGCGTGGATGAGCCGCGCATGTTTAGAGTGCTGGAACCCACTTTTGGCGGTGGGGCCTGCGCTGAAGGGCATCCGATGATCAACTGTGTGGATTGGTCCCTGGGGGGAAGTTACTTCCAGGTCCAGACCGGGGGTCGTGTGGCCTTTGGGGACTATGGATCGAGCAAACGCTCAGATGCGGAGACCGGGTTTACCACGGTCAATATGTTGGGTGTGGATGCCAATGGCATCATGACTGCGGTCCCCTTGAACAAGGACCGGGCTTACAACAAAGGACCCAATGCCCTGAATGGGGATGTGATCGATGTCAGCCAGCCACGCTCATATGTGCTGTTAAACAGCGCCGCAGAGTCGCCAAGTTACACCTTACCCAATGGCTATGATGGGCAAGAGCTCAATCTGATTGGCGCGCAGGCCAGCCTGACCGCTGAACATCAAATCAATGGTGGCTTCCTCTTCGACAAGGGCTCGCTACCTGGGGATCTCAGCCCGGACAGCATCACCATCAAAAACGGCGAACATGTCAAATTGATCTTCCTGCTCTCCAGCCTGCGCTGGGTTGTGCTGCGTTGAGGGGGGAGTGGCAGATGACTGATGATCGTCTATCTAGCCTGCTCAACTGGTCAACCTTCAGCGGAGCCGTGATGGCAGGCGCTGGGGCTCTGACACTTGCGCAATGGCTGGCCATCGGGGGCTTTCTTCTGGCGCTGGCCGGTTTTGGCGTGAACCTCTGGCACAAGATCCAGATGGTGCGCCTGCGCAAACGCGAATTGCGCCTGCAGGAACAGCAGGCCGCTCACTAACCCAATCCACAATCTGACACTCAACCGCCCGCCAGTTCAGCGGGCCTTTTGGCATGGAGAAACCCCATGAAACTCGTGAAAAACTGGAAAGACATCGCCGCGCGCGCGCATTCGATGTGGGCCTTTTATCTCGGTCTCTTGCTCTGGCATCTGCCGGATCTGATCTTCAAAAGTATCGGAATCGATACCGATCCGCGCCTCTGGACCCTGTTTGGCACCGGTGCCATCATCTGGGGGATCTTGGGGCGGCTCTTGGATCAAGGCATAGACCGCAGCACCACCCGCAGTCCGTGGATGGTCGCAGTCCTTGCCGTGGTTCTGGTGCTGGGGCTGGTTATCGCGGATCAACCTGTCGCGCCCGCGTCTGAGCAGGTGTCGATGGTCGCGACCAACACATCCACGCCAGAGGTTGAGGCTAGCGCGCAGGCCTTTCTTGATGAAGCCTATCCGCTGGTTGCGAAATGGGAAGGTATGCGGACAGGGGCCTATCTCGACATGGTCGGCGTGCCCACTGTCTGCTTTGGACACACGCGCGGCGTCAAACTCTCCGACCGCTACACTGAGGCTGAATGCGCCGCGATGCTGCGCGATGAGCTACTGGAATACCGCGCGGGCCTGCATCGATACTTCACACACGACACCCGGGCAAAACGCCTGCCACCAAAACGTGACGCAGCCTTTGGCTCGCTGGCCTTCAACGTTGGCATTGCAGGGGCTGGCAAAAGCACCGCTACTCGCCGGTTGAACGCCGGGGATATCGCAGGTGGTTGTGAGGCCATCACCTGGTGGAACAAGGCCGGGGGCCGCGTTGTGCGTGGCCTCGTGAACCGCCGCGCGGAGGAATACGCGCTCTGCATGGATGGTGTGAGCTGATGCTGCGCTACCTGCCGGAACTCTCAATCGTCGCGATGCTTGTCGTGGCGATTATCTGGGCGCGTATCGATGCCACATCCGACGTGAAACGCGACATCGAGCTGCGCGACGCCCGCGACCATTCCCAAGCCCATGAGGACATCACCAATGCGCTTTCTGATCTGCCTGCTGATCCTGACGCAATTCGCGACCGGCTGCGCGACCTCGCCCAGTGAGGCCCGCGCAGCCGCGATTCTGGACCGAGCCACGCCGCTGGCGAAGGAACACGCAGCGGTGCTGGCTGATGGTACGCCAGAGGAGGCGCGTGAGAGTGGGTTGGCTCTGCTGACCGTCCTGTCGTGTTGGTGGGGTGAGTGCGAGTGACACAAGCTGCATCTTTCGGATTACTTACAGCCGTCCTTTCAAAGTCAATTGTCGATAGGGTCAGTGCACTACCTGACTTGCCGGTGGATAGCGCCCGGAGCCACTTCCAAAAGGCCGATCCCTAGGCTGCTGTTGCATCGCTGGTTCCGTGCTTGCAGCACAACTCTTTCGGGCCCAGCCTTGCCATGGGCTTTTTAAGAATGCCTATGATCTGACCTTTGCTGAACCACCTTCTTCATCATCTGTCTCTTCAGTTCGAGAATAGCCTAAACTCAAAGCGAGGACTTTAAGGGGAATCGCCACAACTTCTATGAGTTTAGAATTGTTTGGTAGTGACAGAACATCGAACGCAATATAAACCTCTGGGGGTAACTGTTTTAATCTAAAGCGAATATTATGAGAATTAAGAAGGTAGCGATCACCAATTTTCGGCGACTCGAAAATGTTGAGATTGCGTTTGAAGAAACTGAAACCGTTTTTGTCGGCTCGAACAACAGTGGGAAAACATCGGCGACCGCGATTATGCGCTGTTTTCTTGGGGGTAAGGATTTCAGTATTCATGACTTCTCTGTAGGCTGTATTCCATCGATAGATCAGTTCGGACTGTCCGGAAATGCAGAGAATTTTCCCTTCATCGATCTGGATATTTGGTTTCAAGTTGACCCTGCTGGCATTGAGTATGGCCGAGCTGCAGCGCTATTGCCGCGTATGTCTGGTGACTTCGACGAACTTGGAGTTCGACTGCGATTGGTCTTAGACGATCCTGAAAATCTCAGACGTGATTTTCTAGCGGCATATCCGGGTGCGGACAAGGAAGGCAGTGAACACAAACTTTCGAAGTTTCTAGCGACCGCTGGACTTTTTAAACGTCATTTTGGAACACGTTACTTTGCATTGGCGTCTAACGGAGGAGATGCTCCAGATGCGACGTTGCTAGAAAAACAGGAAGGGCGAAAGCTGATTCAAGGTTTGTTGAGAGTCGACTTCGTGGATGCTCAAAGGAACATTGATGACCATGATAGCCATCGCAGCAATCGCTTGTCGGCAGCCTTTGCTGGGTACTACGAGCAAAACTTGGACCAGGCAGAGATAGCTCAAGCTGCCTACGAGATCATTGACCAAAACAATCGAAACCTGACAGAACATTACGAGAAGCAGTTCTCGCCAATCTTGGACATGATCGACGGCCTGGGCGTGCCCACCGTTAGCGATAGACATTTGAAGTTGGTTTCGACACTCAGTCCAGAAACCGCTTTGAGAGGCAATACTGACCTACTGTATATTGATGAGAGCAAGTCACATGAATTGCCCGAGCAGTACAATGGTCTTGGTTTCAAAAACCTCATCTTCATGGCCATACAAGCGAAGCACTTTTACTCGCAATGGGCTCGCACGTCCAAGGATCGGCCATTGTGCCAGATGATCTTTATTGAAGAGCCTGAGGTTCATCTGCACGCTCAGGTCCAGCAAACATTTATCCAGAACATTCGGGATGTTTTGAATTCCTCGGCGAAAGCTGAGAAGATCGAAGAAAAAGTCCCTCAATTGGTTGTCACTACGCATTCTTCACATATTCTCGATGCAGTAGATTTCGCCAAGGTGAGGTATTTCAGAAGATCTCACCTCACTACGGATGATCCAGAAACCTGCTCTGTGATGAACGCTTCTACTGTGAAGAGTTTGCGCGATTTTGTACCAACTCCCTTGGGAGGGGGGGAAGGCGCTGGGAAACGTGCTCTCGAGTTTCTTGAGCGTTACCTACGTTTGACACACTGTGACCTGTTCTTTGCTGACGCGGCGATTTTGGTTGAAGGTGCTGTCGAGAAATTACTTTTACCCGATATGATTCAGAAGGCAGCCCCAAATCTGAGAAAATCGTTCCTTACAATTCTCGAGATTGGGGGAGCATATGCGCATCGCTTCGATGAATTAATCAGGTACTTGCACATTCCATGTCTCGTGGTCACCGATTTGGACTCGGTCTCCCCAGAAGGACGGCATCCTACGGTTCGAGCTGATACCCCCGGAGCGCTGACTTCTAACGCTTCGTTAAAGGAAATGTTGGGTATTTTCACTGTCGAGGACCTCATCAACCAGTCTTTTGCGGATAAATGCCGAAGTGAGCCAGATCGAGCGATTGTTTACCAGTTGGATGTATCGGTATCCGAAAATGACAATAATTATACGATGCGCCCACGCACACTAGAGGAGAGCTTCGCTTACGAAAATTTCTCGAAATTACGTAGTGGCAATTTGAGCTTGGGTATCGAAATACCCGACAACTTAGAAGACGCATATATGGCAATTTACGAACGGGTGGGTTCTAGTTTATTCAAGAAAACTGACTTTGCAATGAGCGTTCTCGCTCGTCATGATAACTGGCGGGTGCCAAGTTACATTACTGAAGGCCTTGAATGGCTGGAAACAACCATATCAAACCCCAAATAAGCATTGGATTGAATAGTCATGCCTAAACTCATTCCAACACATGCCGACCAACAAGTTGCTCAATGTCTTGAGGAGGGGCGAAGCTTTGCAATGATTGCTGGTGCGGGAGCTGGAAAAACCACATCTCTTATTTCGGCTTTGGATCATGTAAGGAACATATTTGGTTCGTTGCTGTTCAAGCAAGGGCAGCGTGTGGCTTGCATTACATACACCAAGCGAGCGGTTTCGGTTATACGAGAGAGGCTGGGATATGACGAGTTGTTCGAGGTCTCCACGCTACACAGCTTCCTGTGGGGCGAAATGGGTAGATTCAATGCCGATATTCATGAGGCCGTTACGGAGTATGTTATTCCAGCCCATATTCGGGCGGCGCGTGAAAAGGATAACGGCGGAAAATCCAAAGACGCGATTGCGGCTCGCCAAAAAGCCGACAAACTTGAAGACGAACTTCGTGCTCTAACCGTTGTGCGCAGTTGGACTTATGATGACTCCAATTTCAGCACCTTTAACGAAGGTTTGTTAGGTCACGACGATGTTATTTCTGTAGCTGGGTACCTTCTTCAAGAGAAAAGTGTTTTTCGACGAATTCTCGGTTCTCGCTATCCATTTATTTTCGTAGACGAGGCCCAAGACACATTTGTTTCCATCGTCGAGGGATTGAACGAGCTAGGTAAAGGTGTGGGCCTGCCGATGGTCGGATATTTCGGTGATCCTTGGCAACAGATCTATGATGGCCGAGCAGGGGATTTTTCACCACCGGAAGCTGGTATAACGATTACAAAGACTGAAAATTTTCGTTGTTGCTCCCAGGTAGTCGATTTGCTCAATGCCTTTCGTACCGACGTTGAACAGGTTCCATCAGGGTATGCTGCCGACCTGGAGGGTAGTGTCGAACTGGTTCTAGTTGAAGCTGAGTCTCCTGAAGGGGAAAGAAAAACCTACACAAAAGAGCAATGCGACCGTGCCCTAGCTAAAATGGATCAGGCTATGAAGGAGTGGGGCTGGACGGAGTGTAAGGATGTCAAACTACTTTTCCTTGTGCGCCAAATGATTGCCCGCCGATTGGGTTTTGAACAACTTAACTCGCTCTTCATGAGCGACTTTGCCTCTTCAAGAGCGGAGGCCGACTTCAAGGAGGGGAGGCACTTACTGCTGCTTCCGTTTATGGATGTGATTTTGCCACTTATTCGAGCTCATGAGAAAGGTGATCAACGCGGTGTGATAGATCTACTTCGCTCAAAAAGCCCGTATTTCGCTTCCGAAGGCCCAAACAGTAACCGCAGCCTCGGTGAAATGATTGAACTGTCTCGAAGTTCAATTGAGCAGCTCCAAAAAGCTTGGGCGACTAGTACTGTCAAAGAGGTGTTGATTTTGACGCAAAAGTTGGAGTTGACGCGAATGTCTGAGCGTTTGATCGAACACCTAAAAAGAGCACCGCGGTCGGAAGACTTCGACAAAGAGCTTCATGCTCAAGATAAAGGCGACTGGCTCGCTGATAAGTTTTTTACAATGAGTACCGAAGAGCTTTTTCCTTACTTCGACTTTATTTCTGAGAACACTCCGTTCAGTACCCAGCACGGAGTTAAGGGTGAAGAATACCGCGACGTGGTCGTAGTGTTCGATGATGTGGAAGCTCGTTGGAGCCACTACAACTTCAGTAAGTTGCTAGCTCCAGAAACGATCGGAAAGCCCACTGAAGGTCAATTAAATCGCGGTAGTAAGCTGGCCTACGTGTGTTTTTCGCGTGCAGAATTAAACCTTCGAATTCTTCTCTTTACGTCAAGTCCAGAGGAAGCACGCGCAGAGCTTCTTGCCAAAGGCCTTTTTAAAGAGAACCAGATCAAGGTGACTAGTTTGGTAACGTAGGGCCGATGCTGTGGTTCTTGACCTGCGAACTGCTTCGCTCAGCTAAACTTGCGTGAAGGCCGGTTCCTTTTTGTTCGAACGTCTAATCGCGGGTGTTGTGAATTCTCGCTTTCCGCTCAAAATTGTAGATCGGTCATGTCTGTTTAAGGTTGACCCCAGTAGTTCTGAGTAGTTGTGACCAGTCCAGAGGGAGGGCTTCTTCAATGACAGCTCTTCGCAGGAAGCTGCTGCCGCAAAGTTGCAAACCGTGTTCGCTCTTCAGAACCTGACCAGCCCAATTCAGCCGTTTGTGGTGAACGCGGCGGAAGGCCTGTCCTGCGGTAACCAGAAATTTGAATAAATTCAGTGGCAACAAATATGCTAACCCACTGCAGCGGCGGGTCACTCTCACGTCAGTAATGATTGCGGCAGGAACAATTTTTCTAGCGGTATCATGGCCCGGTAGCGTGGTGGAAGAGCGATACAATAGTCAAAAAGTAGTTCGCCGTTGATCAGCCGCAGTTGCGCTCAATTGCGTTTAAGCCCAAGCGTTGCCCGAGCAAAGGACCCTAGGTTAAGCTAGGGCCAAGACCGTGTTAAAGACTTTACGACTCACGCCGATCTTGGTCAAATCTCCCTTAGCCTGCCAACCGATGCCAATATAGTCGCCCTCAATAGGCCGGTTAAAACATGTGCGCCCATATAACCCCTTCCATATGGTTGGATTAATTGGCATTTTTTTTAGTCTTCGGTTTTGTCTTTGCAGCCTTTTCCTCTGCCTTGGCCAGGGCTTGGTTCAGTTTGAAAAGACGGGCCAGGATTTCATCCTCGATCAACAGTCCTGCGCGCCAATCATCGCCCCAGCCGTAGGCCTCTGCTACGGCTTCATCCAGCGCCTTGTGCGCATTGTCGAGCCATACGGGACGGTCGTTGTAGAGTTTGGTCAGGGTGCGTTTTTTAAGCTCTTTGGCAGCGGCTTCGTCTTTAGGCAGGATGCGGTCGGGATAGCCTGCGACCACTTCGGGGACGCGAGTGATAAGGTCGGCAGGGTTGAGCCAGTTTTCGCGCAACTCATTCAACCGCGCGGCGGCGGCGGCGATTTTTATGGCGCGCGGGTCGGCGGCAAAATCGGCGGCTGGGATGTTGGGCGATAGGCCTTCGGGGAAAGGGAAGGTTTCGAATGTGGTTGAGGGCGTGTAGCGAGGGTCGTTACCTTTGCCTAAAAATGTACCCATGCGGAGGGACCAAAGCTCGTGGAAAGTTGAGTGCAGGATGCCAAAGGTTGTGTCGTCGTCTCGGGCTATTGCAACAATCGCGGAGTCGGGAACAAGCTTCGCGACACGCCAAGCAAATAGACGATGTTTGGAAACCCTTGGCGAGACAATCATTCTCAAAAGGTGTGAAACAGCGTTTTTTTGTGCGGGCCGTGGGTCGCCGTGCAGCCACCATTTGAGTCGATGCCAGTCTCGCCTTAAGTTCTCGCGAGTCGGCTTAACATCCCTAACCACCCTCTCGAAAGGTCCTTCATAAAGGGCTGCTTCTTCCTGCTTCATCGTTGGGCCATAGTCGATTACCCATTTGTCTGGGTCTCTTTGCGTGATTGCCGAACCATTGCTCCAAGGAAATATAACGTCAGAATTGGGCCTGCCATTAGGGTTAAGTGGGCTTTGAAGATACGCCCGCGCTTCCACACCCGTAATATCAAACGGTCCGTTTTTCTGTGTGCCAATGAAACAGGCCTGTCCATTTGTAGCCAAAGGTGTCGCATCAGTCAGATCAAAGTCGAGCAAATTTGAAGTTAGGTCGGAGTAGATCACTCCAACGGGAAGGCCGTTCAGGAGGGCTTTGTCCGGTTTCTGTTTTCCAAAGCATAGGATTGACACCCGTACGGCAGCGCCATCGACGGTCCAAGCTTCGTCTGACCAAGCTGAGGTTATACTGCCATTTCTAACAATCTCTTGAATGACTGTTCTGTTCGCTCCACCGCGAATGGAGTTGGTGGCGACCAGTCCGGTGTTCGCAAGCAGGCCGTTTTCAATTTGGTTCCAAGCTTTCGCAAACCAGTAGCAAACCAAATCGCTGCCACCGGGAACCGCGTTCTCATACGCTTTGCGCAATGCGAACGTATATTCTTCACCCAGTTCCGCAATCATCTTTCGGTCACCCAAAAACGGCGGGTTCCCAATCACCACATCCGCCTTGGGCCAAGTCGCCGGCGTCCTGTCCGGCGCAAGTACCGCGTCCCTGTTTTCAATTGTATTCAGCGTCCGCAAGATCGGGTTCTTGGCCGCTTCAAACCCGTTGCGCCGCATCCATTGAATTTCACCAATCCAGACAGACACCCGCGCCAGTTCTGCAGCATAGGGCGACAGCTCAATTCCCAGCACAACCTCTGGCCCCAATTGTGGGAAGCCACGTGGCAGGCCTAGGGCTTCTGCCTCTAGGTTGACCCGGTGTTCGATGTTTTTGAGTTCAAGCAATGAGATATACAGAAAGTTGCCCGATCCGCAGGCTGGATCAAGGGCACGAAACGCTTTGAGCCGTTCAACAAAGCCAAGGTGCAACTTTTCGGCCTTGTCCAGCGCGCGGGTACGGGCGGCCAGTTCCTTGCCACGAAGCAACTTTTCCTTGGTGGCCTTGGGTGCCTTGTCGATCAAGATTTCAATCTTGGTCTTCACCTCGGCCCATTCGGCCAGCAGCGGATCCACAATGACCGGCGTGACGATCTGCATGATCTTGTCGCGGTCGGTGTAATGCGCGCCTAGCTGGCTGCGTTTGGCCGGGTCCAAACCGCGTTCAAACAGAGTGCCAAGAATAGAGGGGTCAATATCTGACCAATCCAATTTGGCGGCGCGCACCAGATCATCAAGATCATCCTGTTCAAGGGGCAATACATCATCGCTGTCAAATAGCCCTCCATTGAACCAATCAACAGTTTCAAAGCCAACAAGCCCGCCTGTCTTCATTGCCCCAAACAGTGATTTGGCGTGGGTCGCAAAGGTCTCGGGCTTGGGCCGCGCAGTTTTTATCATCCGCTCAAACATCTTGTTTGGCAGCAGATCCACATCTTCGGCAAACATACAGAACACCAGCCGGTTGATAAAATGTGCTACCTCTTGCGGCGCATTGCCCCTGTTGCGCAAGCGTTGCGCCATGTTTGCAAAGTTCTGGGCGGCCTGTTCGGTGACCAGTTGCCTGGTCTTAGTTGGCTTCAGTTTTTCAGGATCAAGGAAGGCATTGCGCAACAGCTCACGACTAGCTGCATCGGTCAGGTCTTTAAGCTGGATCGTGTGCACATTCTGAACCGTGTTCGTCCAGTTTGTGTGTAGACGGATCACGTCCATGTCAGAGACAATCAATAGCGGCGGGTTTTCCAGGGCGATTGCGTACTGCAATAGTTGGTCAAATGCCTTGTCTAGGTTGGCGCGTTTACCTTTGTACTCCCAAGCAAAGCAGTTTTTGCGCCATACGTCTGCCCATCCCTCGCCTCCGCTTGTTTTGGAAGCACCTTTTTCAAAAGCGAACCACTCACCCTTGGTGTCTGCTGAGGTTGGGTCATCAATGTCCAACAGTCTGCAAAGGTCGATGAAATGGGATTGAGATGCGCTCCGTTCTTTAAGCTCAACATTGCTCCATTTTGTAATAAATTCCGCAGGCGTCATTATGTAGAGATCCATCAAAGTACAGAAATTTTTTGGGGATGCTATCTTTGTCTGTACGAACTTGCCAGATGAAAACCCGCGAACAGACTATTCGAAATATCTTTCCTCGAAAGAGTTACGCGCGCGTACAGCGATGGTTGAAGTTTGGCATTTTTGCAGTTTCCGCGATCTGCGAAACGCTGTTATTGGCGCAAAGCGTAACGAATGACCGGTACCTTCCCCCTCTGTACTCAACGCCTGTATAACCAAGTTATTCCGTTGCTCCGAATGCGGCGTGGTTGGTGAGATGAAAACTCGGGTCGGTTACCGAGAGAGCGTGGCGTCAGATTTTGGAGGAGAGTGACGTGAGTTCTGGTGGAAATTGAGGCCCGCAACCGGTTGTTCTCTTTATGTTCTCATGCTAGCTCTCTTCTATGTCGGACTATATTTTCCACGTAGATGTCACTTGCACCAGCTGTGGCTGGGTCGGTCGTGTGACTGATCAGGCTCTGATTCAGAAGCGTCTGCTCAAGTCAGATACAGCTAAGACGTTTCGTTGCACTCAGTGCGGCGCGGTAGGGGAGATGCGAACTCGGGTCGATTACCGAGAGAGCGTGGCGTCAGATTTTGAGGGAGAGTAACGTGAGTTTCGGTGGAAACTTGGGCCCCTAACTGTTTGTATTTATTTAGGTTGAGTTTGGGCCGTTAGGAAACTTCTGTTCGAAACCAGATCGGCGTTGCCTGGGCTTTTAACCGTTCACTTGGTGATGCATTTTGTATAGGTGTCGGGAGGAAATACATATTCTGTTAGGTTGCATCTATGTCAAAAATTGTTTCATTCCAGACGATTAAAGTTTGTTTTGCTCACTACTTCATTGCTTTCTTTATGGGGCGTCTGCTCGCAAGATTTTTCGGGTATGGTCTACAGTCGTTGAGTTTGGGTTCTCAAGAGGGTGCTTCCCCAGCAAACGTGGCTATCTATTTTTTTGCGAGTGTAGTCTTGGGGTTTGTTGTCATGGCATTAGGCGCAGTGTGGATCTTCGTGCATCTGAAGAAGCTCAGGTTTAGTATGCCGCTTTTTGCTGGCACAGCGGTTGCTTTTAGCCTTCTTGGCGTGGCGGGCGTGGTTGGTTCTATGAATGCTCTGGACACGCCGCAAGTTGGTTTGGCTGTCATCCTTATTCAGTTCGTCGTTGGCCTAGTTTTGGCTGCGCGGTACACGGAAAAGCCGGGAGTTGCAGTGGTTCAAGAAAAAGTGTGGGAAGCTCCAGGAAGTTGGAACTGAAGGCCTGAAGCCTCTGACAATCCGGCGCGTGTTATCATTGAGGCAATCCCGGTTTTCCAGTGTGAAACAAGCTGATCAAAAGAAAACGTCGCAAGAGCTTCGATTGCTAAGGTGATCACTGTGGGACCACTTGCTGTGAAAGCTTTCGGCGAGAGCAATGCGTCTGAATTTTTGGGGGGTAGACTTGAGTAACGGGCGAAATTCGGTTGGAAATTCGCCCGTAACTGATTGTTGTCACTAGGGCTGGAGACGCCCCTGTCTGATAAATCGTCTAGTGAATTCAACAGCACACAGGGGCCTCCAAAACCGTTGGTCTCGGGGCCGGATACAGCCCGATTATGGATCATATGAGGCTATGCATTTGTTCGAGTTGTTGGATTGAACAGTGAAGGTACACGGACGTTTAGATGAACCGAGAACATTTCATAGCTCTTCGAAGTTCGTGATTTGTGTTATACGTGTGCAAAATAGATGAGCGAAAGTTAGCCTGGGGACGGTGACGTGCAAAATTAATAAACTTCGTCCTGCCCGCCCATGAATTTCCCATTTGTTGAATAACATTTTGAATTAGAAGCGCAAAAGATACCGGCCTTGGGTGCCACTACTAAGTGGTTGGGTTTACGTAAGAAAAGCGGGTGTGCCTCTGGCGCGCCCGTTTTCGTTTGTGGGCCTGAAATCGGCTTACTCCTAACCCTTACTCCCACCTTCATGTTCTGTTCCCGTTCTAGTCCCGGCGCAGTTGCGCGGCGCTCTCAGAGAGGTTCTTCGCCGCAGGCTCGGGGCAGAAGGTGCGCGTTTATCCGTCGGATGTGGAACGGCTTTGGGAAGATGACAGGTCTGCGGACAAAACACTTAAACCCGAGGATTGACGGCACGCCTGTAAAGACCAACGTTTCAGGTGTCCCTCTGTACCAGCATCCGGGTCAGATCGACCCGTACTCGTCGTAAAGGTGTCTACAGGTGATGGA
>Ga0189286_100248_pt1 | contig 21509 bp, 18 predicted proteins | sample UW69minimetaG_FD_130330 | JGI IMG/M metagenome (GOLD analysis project Ga0189286, IMG submission 130330) | Marine microbial communities from the Costa Rica Dome - UW69 mini metaG | ecosystem: Environmental > Aquatic > Marine > Oceanic > Photic zone | place: Costa Rica: the Eastern Pacific...
TCAAATTTCTGTGCAAGCTCTTGAACGGTTGAACGTTCTTTTAATACTTCCAAAACAACTTTGGTCTTGAATTTTGAAGTGAATTTTCTTCGTGTCATATCAGTAAATTTAAGTGTTTTTTTTTCTAACTTAAACTACTGTCCTAATTTTGGGGGAATGATCATAATCTATTATATAGTAATAAAGCTTCTTGGTAACTTGCAGCAACTCCAATCACATTATAATAATATGACTCCAAAAAGTTTTTTAAACTTGCTACTTTTTGAGGCTTTTCTTTTATTAAAAAACATTTATTGTAACTATCCTGGCAGGTTTTGAAAAATAAAATCATAGTAATTCAATAAAAAATACATCAATGGCAAAAAAAATGTTGTAAATGGCAGCTATTCATGAGTGAATAAATGATTTAAAGGTTTTTTCTTGTATTACATTCTTGAATCTTTAAAAATTTAAATAACATTACTACAAGAAATTACTTGTTTTCATGTTTCTGTTTGGATTCCAAAGCATTATCTCATAAATTAAGGTGCTAAACCTTTCAAAACTACAAACTATGCAAACCTCCAAACAGGAAAAAGATTCCCAAAAAAAGAAAATTAAACATGTGATTGTGGTGATGTTTGAAAATCGCTCCTTTGATCACATGTTAGGTTTTTTATACAACGATAGTTATAAAAATAAAAATACAGACAAGAAGAAAATTAATGTTTCTCCACTTGGACATTACTATTCAGGATTGACAGGAAACGAGACCAATCCTGACAATGAAGGAAATGCGCATAAAGTTTTTGCTATTGATAAAAATGATAAGTACGCGTACTATATGCCAAAAATGGATCCAGGAGAAGGTTATATGAATACCAATTTTCAGTTATTCGGTAGCTTAAATCCTCCTTATCAGCCTGGAATTGCTCCAAATCAAGGTTTTGTACGTGATTTTGAAAATAAAATTGGCAATAAATACTTTGGTGATCCACCATATCATCCTTCAAAGAAAACTACAAGTAGCACAACAGATTCTAAAAGTACTGCTCCCAAAAAAGTATATGACAAAGACTATGATCATTCCAAAGATTATAAAAATGATAGCTACAAAAACTGGTATCAACATCACGAACCACCAACATCTGGTATTGAAATCGTAAGTAAATTTCCAGGAACGGAACCTAATGACATTATGGGTATGTATACGCCAGATACTTTACCTATTTTATCAGGTTTGGCAAAAGGCTTTGCGGTGTGCGATCACTATTACTGTTCGGTTCCTTCAGAAACACTCCCAAATAGAGCATTTATGCACATGGCTACTTCAGAAGGTCATTTGTATGATGAAATAAAGTCATATAGTGCGAAAAGTATTTTTAAAAACCTTTCTGATCACAAGCACAGTTGGGGAATTTTTGCTGATAAACTACAAAAACCTTACACGTATAGCTTTTGTCAAGATGTTGCTGATAATCCTACGCCTCCAAATTGTTTTTGTGGAAGTTATGACGATTTTAAATTGGTTTTAAAAGGAGAGAATGGAGCAAAACTTCCTGATTATGTATTTTTAGAACCTTCTTGGGGAAGCTATGGAAATAGCCAACATCCAAACTATGATGTCGCTGCAGGTGAAAAATATATGTTAGACATATACAATACTGTACGAGAATCAAAATATTGGGAAGACACACTTTTAGTGATTAATTATGATGAACATGGAGGTTGCTATGATCATATCACGCCACCTTATGGAGCAACGCCGCCAAGTCCATCAACACAGAACAAAAACGGATTCAAATTTGATCGCTTTGGTGTACGTGTTCCATGCGTATTAATTTCTCCTTGGATTGAAGCAGGAACGGTTTACAGAACTAAAGGCGATGTGCCGCTAGATCATACGTCACTATTAAAAACGATAGAAAATTTATTTGACTTGCCACACTTAACTGAACGAGACAAAGCAGCTTCAGACGTCCTAGATGTTCTTACAAGAGAAAAACCACGAAAAGATAATCCGCTTGAAGGAATTGAACCACCAGTGGCAGATGCTTCTGTAAAAATCCCTAATCACGCATCGCAAATTGTAAGAGCACAAGCAGATGCAATTACTGATAAAATCAACAGAGATACTGGAACACAAAACACAACTCCTGAGTTCCATTCTGATGAAGAAGCCAATGCTTACATTCATCAAGGCTAATAAGAAATCTATTCGATAGAAAATTCATTTGAAAAGCTCAGCAATATTTGTGCTGAGCTTTTTAAATAAAAACTTCCACATTGATTAATACTAGAAAGGCGTTTATAGATATTGTAAATGATCTTAAATAAACAATGTGTGTCTTTTAAGCTTTATTGACTAATAAAGAAATTAGCAGTTAGATTTTTCTTATCTTCTGTAAAGCAAAAAATATAATTTATTCAAGAGTAACTTATAACCAACCAAATGAAAAACCCAAAAAAAACACCCGTTTTAGATGATCGAATCTCACAAATATATCATCTTGCACAACCAGGTTTAATGTATATGCCATCCAATGGAATATTCTTAACTGTTGAGTTTAATAAAGCTGGTAAAAATGCCAGAGAAGAAGTTTTATTTGCCATTCGCGAATTAACAAGAATCGCAGAAGAAATGGAAGTAGTATCTAGAATTGTTGCTGGATTTTCAGCTAGAATTTGGAGAAAATGGACTGGAAAAACACCTCCTGGAGGACCAAAACGAAATACCATTCTAAAAGAAACCGATTACTTCAGAGATACACAAGGCGATTTATTTTTGTATTTAAAATCTGAGGATTTCAAAAATTGTGAAAGACTCAAAATAATAACACTCGAATTCTTAGAACCATTTATTAAAAACCTTTCTGAAACGCATGGAAAAATGCGCAAGGACAGAAAAGTATTAGATCATCATTTTTATGATGGTATTACAAGTCCTTCCGATCCTGCTCAAGTAGTAGGATCAATTATACGAGATGAAGATACTCCGTATGCTGGAAGCAGTTGGGCATTTACGCAACGCTTCAATGTGAAATGGGATTTCTTCTCACGCTTAAATACAGATCAAAAATCAGATGTTATTGGTCGTAATTCGGAAGGTGTTATTATTCCTGATGATAACAAACGAAGTCATATTCAACGTGCGAGAGTTTACAACAATCAACGTGAAAATTTAAAATTAGTTAGACAGGCACTTCCTTTTGGTCATTCAATTACAGGAGCTGGCAGAGAACAAGGAATTTATTTTGTAGCCTACGCTAACGAAACTGCCTCCATGGAGAAAATCATGCGTAGTATGGCTGGTGATGGGCATGGTTCTGCCCCAGATCATCTATTAAATAATGTACAAGGTATTTCAGGCGGTTATTTTTATCTGCCTAATGTTATGGAACTAGGTTCACAACACGGTTTAGAAAAAAGTGATTTCCATGTAGATCCGCATTGGAAAATAAGAAGTAAAAACGGTTGGATGTTTTATAATTCAAATGACTATTTAACGGTAATGGGAACAGATCGTTATCCTGATCCACCGTCACAACGTATATTACACCTAATAGGAAATATTTTTAGTTTATGGAGAAGTCATTGGTATCAAGTTCGTAATATTCCAGAAGTACCGCATTTAAAAAACTTCCTTAAGCCTGATGAAAAATGGGTAATGCAAGCTCCGATTCCTATTAGAAAAGGAATGGCAATTAAAAAAAGTTTAAGCTTGGTCAATACAAATCCGCATTATCCACAGACTCCAAAAATGTATGCTTGGCAAGCAGATCAATTTCGAATAGATCCGATGGATATTTTATTCGGAATCATGCCTGAACTTTCGCTAGGACGCGGGAAAGAAATCATGCCATATTTACGTGATGATGAAAAACAATATGCCTTTTCGCTAATGCTGGATGAATCTTCCGCAATGGGACATGTGGTGCCAAACCATAAAAAAATGTTGGCTATCGGTTTAGGAGGAATGATCAAAGAAGTAACAACACATGAGAAAAACGCAACAGGAGAGCAACTCACATTCTATACTTCTTCTCGTTTGGCACTAGAAGGTGTTCAAGGATGGCTGAGCAATTATGCAAACATGGCTACACAAATGGCTAAAGACAAAAAGCACAATCCTGAAGAGCGTAAAAACCTAAAAGAAATTGCTGCTAGAGCTAAAAAATTAATGACTAAAAAACCAGATAGCTTTATTGAAGCAGTACAGCTCGTTTTTACCATGCATGCTTGTTTCCATTTAACAGGAAACCCTGTAGCTGTAGGACGATTAGATCAATTATTAATTGACTTCTATGAAAACGATACTATTTCTGAAGAAGCAGCACAAGAAATTATTGAAGCATTCTGGATCAAGTTAGGTGAAAAAGCATTGCACAATCGCCATTACGCAACCGATCATGTAAGCTATGGAACAACGGCAGTTTCCTATATCGGTGGGAATTTCCCTCAAGGTGGCGGAATCAACCAATGGGTACAACAAGTAACTGTTGGTGGATATTTACCAACCAAAGGCAAAAAAGGAGAACCTGGCGCAAATCCAATTACACTAATGGCATTAAAAGCCTCCAGAAGACTTCCGCTAAATGCACCTTGCTTGTCTTTAAGAATTTATAAAGGCATGGATAAAGAACTCTTAACCGAAGCTGGGAAAGCCTTATTAAGTGGCGGAGCACATCCAATTTTATTCCAAGAAGATAGAATGATTAAAGGTTTAAATAAATTTACAGGATTCCCAATTGAAGATGCTAGAGATTTTGCTTGTGATGGTTGTTATGAGCCTATGATTGCAGGGCAAACTGAATTCTGTTTCAGTAATATTACACCTTTTGATGCTTTTGAATGTACCATGAATCAAGGTGCAAAATATAGCATGGCTGGACCAATTTATTTGAATGGTTGGAAAACTTCTTGGCGATCTCCGCATGCAAAAGATATTAGAACATTTAAAGAATTCAAATCTATTTTCTTACAACATCTTGAGTGGTTTACGGTCCAATTCTTTAATGGCACATTAGAAAATTATGGAAACTTATGGAAAATATGTCCAAGTCCGATGCTTTCTACCATGATTGAAGGTTGTGTTGAATCTGGAAGAGATTTAACGAATGGTGGCGCAAAATACCATACCATTGCACCAATGTTTGTCGGTTTGGCTACAACAATAGATTCACTATATGCGATTAAAAAAATGGTGTACGATGAAGAAAGTGCAGTTTGTACACTACCAGAAATGCTTGATTGTTTACAAAACGATTGGGGATATGATATGCAAGAACCTTCACAAAGTACTTTAGAAGGACAAACACGAATTGATGTCACTGCTAAGCAATATAAACAATGGCGTCAAATAGCATTGAACTTGCCTAAGTTTGGTAACGGACATCTCGAAGTAGATGAAATAGGAACTTGGCTATCCGGAAAAATGTGTGATATGGCAATGGATACCTTAAACAACCCGCCAAGTCCATTAAAAGAAACCTTAGAAAATTTAGAGAAAAACTATTCAACTCCAAACAGAAAATGGAAATTACACCTATGTCCAGGTGTCGGAACATTTGAAGGCTATGTTGGTGATGGAGCCGGTAGTGGAGCCTCTGCTGATGGTCGTAGAAATGGTCAGCCATATCCATCAGACTTTAGTCCAACACCTGTTCCGCAAGATTTGGATGCCATCCCACAGCACGAAGATTCGACACAACCAATTCCAGGTACATATAGAGAAATTTATAAAGCCATGAATAGTTGGGATAGTAAAGAGATTTATCACAAAATTTCAAATGCTTCTCCAGTAGATTTGAATGTAAAAGAAGATTTCCCTCTAAAGGATATGGTGAAATTCATCACAGAATATTCAAAAGGAAAAGTTGGTTCAAACCTCATCACTATTACCGTAGCAGATCCTGACACTTATCAGATGGCAGCCCAAGAGCCAGAACGCTTTGAACTAGTCAGAGTTCGAATGGGTGGATGGACAGAGTATTTTGCCGCCATGTTTCCAGAACATCAAAAGCAACACGAAAGAAGACCGTTTTTCATACCAGAGAAAAAATCAAAAAAATAATTTTCTATTTAAAAGTAAAAGCTCAATAAATATATGTTGGGCTTTTTTTATTCGAAAAATTGCATGGTAAAAAAGGGGTTTATCCCCAAACACAAAAGGTGCAAACCTTACTATATTGATTGATTTTGAGCGTATCTTTATAAGATAGTGTAACCTGCTAAAATGATTTTCTAATGAAAGCTTCATCAGTTACTAAAAAAACTCAGCCAAAGAAACAACATCAACAATCATTCATTAGGCCAAAAAAGGCAAATACTACATCAGGTACGTCTCAAGAATCTCTTTTTATTCAAGCTAAATTAAGTGTTGGACAACCCAATGACAAGTATGAAAAAGAAGCAGATGCAATGGCAGATAAAATTGTAAAGAAAAGTAATTCCCCTAGCACTATAATTCAACAAAAAGTAACACCAGGAAACACTTCAACCATAAGTCGAGTTCAATTAAAATCAACAAACACCAGAAATACAACTTCGACTTCTGCTGCTTTCGCAACCTCATTAAACATATCCAAAGGTGGTGGTCTTCCAATGACAAAATCTGTAAAAAAAGAAATGGAATCTGGTTTTGGAAGAAACTTCAACAATGTGCGAATTCACACCGATAGTAATGCTATACAAATGAGTAAAAACATTGGCGCAAAAGCATTTACAAATGGTAATAATATCTATTTTAACAGCAATCGATATAGTCCAAATTCTACAAGTGGAAAACGATTATTAGCTCACGAACTGACACATGTAGTACAGCAAAAAAATAATACCCAAACAGTACAAAGAGATCCAGATCCAAGTGCTGCAACCAGTACTCCGAATACAACACAAACACAAGCAACTATTGATGCAGTGCCAACCTTAGGAGGACAAATCGTAATGACAAGTTCCATGCTATCCACGAAAGTAGGTCCACCTAGTCAAAATCAAGATATATTTTTAATCATTGGACCCACAACAAAAATAAGTCAGATTGGAACTGTATTATTACCACTTTGGAATACAGCAACACCATTTACTCCAGAAGGTTCAACAACGCCAAATATTACAACTCCATTAACCGCTGATGAATTGGCGAAAGGATTGTTAGTATTCAATCGATACAGATTAGCCATACCGCCAGCAGCAGTTCCGCCTGCAATGACTAACTGGAAAATTGGCATGCGTTTTCCGTTACCAATACGAGTTGACACAACAACAAATGAAGGTATTTTGCATCCGCTAATTATTAGAAACCTGGCAGGAATATTTGATACTTCTTGGAATCATTTACTAGATGAATTGCCTCAACTTATTACGAATACGACACCTGCAGATTTACAACAACAAGCACAAGACTTTTTAGCTACAAATACGAGTGCCCTTTCTAGAGGAATTGGATTAATGGTAAAAGCAACTCGAAATGCAGTAGCAAACGAGCAACTTATTTTAGAAATTTTCAATGCTGTTGGTAACGGTGCTTTTGATTTAGCATTAGATTTCATGCAACACTCAGTTAATAGAGATATTTCACTTTTACAAGGTCAAGAAGCTGGAGCCAGAATTTTGGCTAGAATAACTTCATTATTAGCTACTGCTCCTGCTAGTCTGAGTGCGGATCAACAATCCAAACTGCAGCGTTCACAACATATGTTAGGCTTAGTTAGTGCTGTACAACCAGAGCGACTCACAACTTGGGAAGCTACAACGGTAAATGATCGTATGGTATATGTGATGCGACTTCTGATTGACAACTATAACTTTCCTGTAAATGGAGCCGCTGGTTTGGTTGGAAACTTATATAGTGAATCAGGTGTTTTACCAAATAGAATTGAAGGTAGTAATATAGCAACGCCAATGCGAGCGAAGAATTTTTCTGGATCCACTAGAGATTTTACACCAACCCAAATTATGAATAGAAGTTTTAGTGGACAAACTGGACCTAGAAAACCTGGAATTGGTTTGGCACAATGGACCAGTGCAAATAGACGAGAAGGTTTATTTGAACATCGTTTTAGAGGCCGTGAAGATGGAGAAAATATAATATTCAATATGGAAGCACAGGTTGATTATTTGGTTACGGAATTAATGGGCTCATATACTTCTGTCTATAATGTAATTACTGCCAATGATGTTTCAGTAAATGATGCAAGTGATGAGGTTATTTATAATTTTGAAATTCCAGGATCAATTTTATCTGGAGGATCAAAACTACCTAGATCTAATTCGCAAGTACAAACTTCCTTTGGGCATAGGCGAAACAATTCAAATAGAGCTTTACGTGTGTATAATGAATCGCAAGCAAATACAGAAGAATAATCTTTAAATTTTGACGAGTCGCAATAAAAAGTGTACTATATTAAATACCAGAGTTAGAGTTGCGCAAATTATTTTTTTCTTTTAAGAAGCTCAGCGCTTTAGACATTTGAGCTTCCACTGTTTTTATAGAAATATTTAAATCGTCCGCTATCTCTTTATATTTCTTTCTTTCAAATTTAGCTTTGATAAAAACTTCTTTACACCTTGGAGGCAATTGATTAATAAGTGTATTCAGGTGATTTAATTTTGTTTGATAAGCTTCATCGTTTTCAGTACTATACGTTTCATATAGCACATTCCATCTTAACGAATCTAAAAAATCTGATTTTGTTTTTTCTTTTCTAACATGTTGCAAAAACTGATTATGACAAGCTTTAAAAAGATAATTTTTAATCGATGTAGTAACTTCTATCCTTTTACGATTTTCCCATAGTTTAGAAATTACATCTTGAACTAAATCTTCCGATAATTGATAATCGCCACTTAGTTTAAAAACATAATTGCACAACCATTGATAATATTCAGAAAATAAAATTTTAAAAGCATTTTCCTTGCCTTCTTTCAATTCACTAAGTAGCTCAAAATCTGTCATTTTTATGAGAAAACTTTAACAAATTAATAAAAAATATAAATATGAGTAGGGGTTTTTTGTTAAAAATACATCTTATAAACAAAACCACTCTATCAAGCGTTTTTAAAAAATAGTAAATGACAAATTATAAAGCTTTAATTAAAAAACTTGCAGAAAATAATATTTCTTCTACCGAAAAAAGAAAGTTAGAAGAGTGGGTTTTAAGTAATGACGAAAACTTAAAAATATTTTCAGATACTTATAAAGAATATCAAAAGAATATCCATAATGCATTTGATACAGATGCAGCTTTCAAAAAATTCAAAAGTTCAATAACTACAAAAGACAGTAAAGTATTTAAACTATCTACATTTTATAAATACGCTGCGGTTTTAATTATTTTGATAAGTCTAGGTTACTTTTTATTTGATAACTCTAGCACTGCTAATTTGGAAACCATTGTAAATACCAATACCGATGTTTCTACAGATAATAATTCTGGTACTTATATTACTATAAAACTTGCTGATGGTTCTAAAAGGGTAATTACTTCCAATTCAGATGAAGACCTTAAAGATGCTAGTGGAAACATAATTGCAAATAATAGTGATAAAGGTCTACGTTTTAAAAATGATTTGAAAACTAAAGAACTTGTTTATAACGAAATTTATATTCCAAATGGTAAAATATTCAAATTGGAATTGTCTGATGGAACAACTGTGTGGCTAAATGCTGGAACTCGTTTTAAATTCCCTCAAAACTTCACTCAGCAAACAAACAATAGAACTGTTTACTTAGATGGTGAAGCATATTTTGATGTAACAAAAAATAAGGATAAGCCTTTTATCGTACACACTAAAGATATTAATGTAGAGGTTTTAGGAACACAATTCAATGTGTCTTCTTATGCTAATGAAGCGGCTGTTTCTACAACGTTAGTGGAAGGTAGTGTAAACGTATTTTCAAATACATCACAAGAAACAAAAATGCAATTACGCCCTAATTTTCAAGCCAAATACAGTAAAGTTGACCGCCATTTATCTAAAGTAGAAGTCAATACCGAAATTTACACAAGTTGGATTAATAATAAACTGATCATAAACAATTTAAAGTTTCATGAAATCTTAAAAAAATTAGAACGTAAATACGATATAAGTATCACGAACAAAGTACATAAATTAAACAATGAAATTTACACGGGTGAATTTGAAAATGAAACCATAGAAACCATATTAGAAACCATATCCCTAAGTACAACTTTTAATTACACAATCCATGGAAATAAAATAATTATTACAAAATAAAAAAAAGGGAAACGTTGCAGCGTTCCCCTTATTTTATATTGATCATTAACCTAAATATTAACGACCAAAACACATCCAAAATTATGAAAAAATCTTTGAACTCTTGTTATTTCTCAAAGGAACCGGAATCATATAGGAAATTTAAAAACTTAAAAATGAAATTAAGCTTTATTTTAACTTTTGTTTTTATGTGTCAAATTTTTGCGAATTCTGTGTCATCGCAAAATGACATAACCTTCAAATACAATGATGTAAAACTAAAAACAGTATTAAAAGAAATAAAATCACAGTCTGGATTTAAGTTCTTTTATAATACCAATGAAATAGATGATTCTAAAAAAGTGAGTCTTTCTGTTCAGAATGAAACACTGAATTTTGTACTAAAAAAACTCGCTGCAATTTCTAATTTTGATTATAAAATTAATGATCATCAAATCGTTTTAACGCAACGAAAAGTACAAGTAGAATCGAAAATTAAATTAAATAAAGAAATAAAAGGAATTGTAAAAGATGAACAAGGGAATCCTTTGCCCACGGTAAATGTTGTTGTAAAAGGAACTACTATTGGTACGCTCACTGATTTTGATGGTAATTTTACATTAAATATACCTGACGACAACACCATCGTTGTAATTTCTCTTTTAGGATATGCTCCCCAAGAAATAGATTTTGAAGGTAAAACATTTGCAGAAGTTATTCTAAAAGAAGATGCAGCACAATTAGACAATGTTCTTATTGTTGGTTCAAGAAACCCAAGTCGTACAGCAGTAGATACTCCTGTAGCAGTCGATGTTATTGATATGGCAGGAATTACATCCATAGGCGCTCAACTATCAATAAACGAAATACTCAACTATGTTGCCCCTTCATTTACTTCTCAATCTCAAACTGTATCTGATGGCACAGACCATATCGATCCTGCATCATTAAGAGGTTTAGGTCCTGATCAAGTGTTAGTGCTTATCAATGGAAAAAGAAGGCACACTACCTCATTAATAAATGTAAATGGTACTGTTGGTGCTGGAAGCGTAGGTACAGATATGAATTCTATTCCTACAGCAGCCATACAACGTATAGAAGTACTAAGAGATGGGGCCGCAGCTCAATATGGATCAGACGCAATAGCTGGAGTTATAAATATAGTTCTTAAAAAAAGTACAGGTGAATTAGATTTGAATCTGACAGCTGGAGCTAATTTCAGTAAAAATAGCAATCAATTTGAAGGCGGATCAGATGGAGAAAAATTTCAATTAGACGCCTATTATGGAATACCTATTGGAGAAAATGGTGGTTATCTAAGTTTTTCAGGAACCTTATCTACCCGAGAACCTGCGCTGAGAAATAAAGATTATGCTGGCGATATTTTTAGAGGTTTTCATGGCGCCGAAAGAGTTTTTGCTGCAAATGGAGGTGTCGTTGCAAATATGACACTCGCAGATTATCAAAATGCTGCAGCTGGTATTAATTACCTTGATCCAACAGTAGCCGCACAAATAGCTGCTTTAGATGTGACTCAACAAGCAGATATAGATACATTAAGAGATTTATTGAACTTTGATGCAGATGAGCAAGAATTGGCAGCAAGAGGCTTAACAAGAAAAGATTTTAGATTTAAAGTTGGAACGTCAAAATTAAGAGAAGGAAAATTCTTTTCCAATCTATCTATTCCATTATCTGAAGAAACTGAAATTTATGCTTTTGGAGGTATTAGCTATAGAAAAGGGTTAGCTTCTGGCTTTTATAGACGTCCAGCGCAAGGAGATGGTAGAGCTAACACACCTGCATTTCCAAATGGTTTTTTACCGAATATAGGTTCTGATATTTTAGACAAATCAGCTTCAGTAGGTATAAAAAGTAAAAGTGATAGTGGTTGGAATATCGATTTTTCAAATACATATGGAAGAAACACCTTTGGGATCACTGTAGGCAATTCTAGTAATGGAACTTTGGGTGTTTCTACACCTCGAAGCTTTGATGCTGGTGGTTTTGATTTTATGCAAAACACAACAAACCTTGATGTTAGTAAATTTAACGAAAGTATTTTTAATGGACTTAATATTGCTTTAGGTGCAGAATTTAAAGTAGAAAGATATGGTATTATAGCTGGAGAGGAAGCATCTTACACTAGCTATGATATAAACGGAAATCCAGTTAATAGCGCAACGCCTGACGATCTTTTAGTTACCAATAACTTTACAGGAGCAGCATTAGGAGGAGGCGCTCAAGTTTATAGAGGCTTTGATCCTGGAAATGCAATCACCAAATATAGAAACAACCTTTCTTTTTATGCAGATATTGAAGCAGATGTATCTGAAAAATGGCTAGTAAGTCTTGCGGGACGATATGAAGATTATTCAGATTTTGGAAGCACATTTAATTATAAATTGGCTACGAGGTATAAGTTATCAGATAAATTTTCAATCAGAGCTGCCAACAGTACTGGATTCAGAGCTCCATCTTTACACCAACAATTTTTTAGCAGAACTAGTACGGTTTTTGTAGACAATGTTCCTTTTGAGCAAGGTACATTCACAAACGATAGTAGAGCTGCGTCTTTAATTGGAATCGATAAATTAAAAGAAGAAACATCTAGTAGCTTAAGCATGGGATTCACTGCCAAATTTGGAGATTTCACTGCAACAATTGATGGATACTTAATTAATATAGATGATAGAATTGTATATAGTGGAAGCTTCGGAAATGGTGGAAATCCTGAGTTAACAGCAATATTTGAAGCTGCAGGAGCAACAAGCGCTCGATTTTTTGTAAACGCAATAGATACGAAATCTAAAGGTCTCGATATTGTCTTAATTCACAAAAAAAACTTTGGAGAAAACACAACTTTAAAAAACAATTTAGCAGCGACTTTCACGGAAACTACAGTAGATAGAGTCTTTGTTCCACAACTTATTGAAAATGCAGGGTTGAGTGGTTCATTTTTTGATGGTCAAGAAGAAGCCTTTTTGACTTTAGCCCAGCCTAGAACAAAACTTAATTTATCACATTTATTATCAATGAATTCATGGGATTTTTTATTGCGAAACGTATATTTTGGTGAAGTAACAGATCCTGATGATTTTAACGGTGACCCTAGAGTAGCTGGTACTGAAGTAAGTCCTGATGCCATTTATAGCGGAAAAATTGTTACTGACCTCTCAGTCACTAAAAATTTTAATGACAATTTTGCAATAACCATAGGAGCAAATAATTTGCTTGATGTGTATCCTGACGAAAATAGAGAAGGCGGCTCATCAGGAGATCAATTTGTTTTTTCTAGAAGAACCTCCCAATTTGGATATTCTGGTAGATTTTTGTTTGCTAGATTAAAACTGTCATTATAAAATACTATATCCACACAACATGTTTAATTATTATATTTGATTTAGTTTTTTAAGTGAGAATTAATTCTATGTAGAGCTATGTTAACATAGCTCTACTGTTTCTTTTTCCAAATCGTTTTAATATAAGTTTTGAATTGATAAAAAATGATGGTGTTTCAGACTTAATTATACGTCTACAATCTTACACGCTTCAAATTCAACTTCTTCAAAACTAGCTGCAGTCCATTCGCTAAGTTGGCGTAAAATGGGTAACAATGCTTCCCCGACTTCAGTCAAAGAATATTCTACACGTGGCGGAGTTTCGGCAAAACGTTCCCGATTAATGATACCATCTTCTTCCAATTCTCGCAATTGTTCTGTCAATACTTTTTTTGAAATCGTTGGAATAAAAATGAGAAGTTTTCCAAAGCGTAAATTTCCATTTGCCAATATGTAAATAATAATAGGTTTCCACTTTCCTCCTATAATATTCATTGCATGTACCAAACTGCAATGATTCGGATTATCAATAACTTTTCGTGCCATGGTTACGTTTTTGTAACCACAAATTTATGCAAAAAACCCTCAATAGTATCAAAAATAAACTATTAAAAGTATCTTTGTGAAACTTTTAAAAAATTATCAAATCATAAAAAAACATGAAAAACATATTCATTATTAATGGTCACGAGGAATACGAATTCTCAAAAGGAGCATTGAATAAAAGTTTTGTAGAACGAATTGAAAATATACTTCCTAAAGAAGAATTCGACATCAAAACAACAACAATGAAAGACGATTACAACATCGAAGAAGAAATTGCAAAGCATCTATGGGCCGATGTAATCATACTTCAAATGCCCGTGAACTGGATGGCGACACCTTGGAGTTTTAAGAAGTATCAAGATTATGTATATAGTTTTGGAATGGATGGCAGATTGTGTGCTGGCGATGGACGATCAAGACAAGATGCTACCAAACAATATGGAACTGGCGGAACCTTACAAGGAAAAAAATACATGCTATCATTAACTTTCAATGCGCCAAAAGACGCTTTCAATAATGAGGATCAATGGTTTTTTGCAGGCAAAAGTGTAGATGATTTATTCTTACCTACACACTTAAATTTTAAGTTTTTTGGCATGGAAGCCTTACCAACATTCGCAGCGTATGACGTGATGAAAAATCCAACGATTGAAGATGATTTTACACGATTTGATGCGCATATCTCGGATCATATTCTAAATGCTTAAGTCATGACTTTTGAACAACGATTAGTCAATCTCAAACAGAAAATTGAGAGCGGATTGCCACAAGAAGCAATTCAGATCATGCACCATGCTACAAAGGTCTTGCAAGAAACAGGAATTGAAAATACAATTCTAAAAGTAGGCAAAAAAGCACCTGACTTTCGTTTACCAGATCAAAATGAAAATCTGATAAAAAGTCAAGATGTGCTCAAAAAAGGACCAATGATCCTTACGTTTTATCGTGGGGTTTGGTGTCCATATTGCAATTTAGATTTGAGCAATTTAAAACGACATCTGAGTGTATTGGAAGAAAGTAATGCGACCTTGCTAAGCATTTCTCCGCAAATTGCTAAGTATAATGCAGAAATTGTAGAACGCCAACGCTTGCCTTATGATTTGTTATCGGATAAAGGAAATGAAATTGCTGCTGCATTTGGTTTACGTTGGACAATGGCTGATCCGTTAAAATCTTTATACAACGATCAATTTAAAATCAATTTGCCTACTTATAACGGAGAAGACAGTTGGACATTACCAATGCCTGCTCGTTATTTGATTGATCAAAAAGGAATTGTACGTTATGCAGAAGCTAAAGCGGATTACACTAACAGACCAAATCCAGACGAACTCATCAACGTTTTAAAATCGATTTAATTACATATCTTGTAAAGAGACATCCGAATACACTTTAAACTCTTACACCTTACATCATGCTCATTTATCATTTCGTTTAAAAATAATGCCTTGTACGGTCGCCTAAGGGAAGCTCGAAAAATTTGGGGCGGAATTGTAAATGCTTCTCGCTCTTTTGCGATTATGGTGAATGATTTTATTACAAATGAACATGCAAAAGAAAAGTATTCCAAAGAAGAATTGTTCAAAATCAAAAAACAGTTGATCATGCGTCATGTAGCGTGGATGACTTCATTGCGTTATGCCTTACGTGCACCAAAACCTTGGGAACTTTCTCGAAGCAACAAATCTGATAAGGAATACATGGATGGTATTCAAATCAATGAACGTATGTATACTTTATCAGAAGAGTTGGATGGTTACGTTACTGAAGAAGAAAAACAATATATTTTAAGCAAAAAAACAAGCAAGCAGCTTGTATCAACTTACAATCTAAGCAACTTCGTTCATTAAAAGAGAGCGGTCATATTTGGGAGTTTTCTTTTTTAGAAATGGAGCAAATGATGGTAGAGTTTTTTACACTACAAGGGAAAGCGGAACGCATAAAAAACTTTCCTTATCCTAGACAATTTGCTACTTTAAATAGATTCTTTATTTGGATTTTTGTCTTGTTGTTACCTTTCGGAATGATGCATGAGTTTGATGAAATTGGAAATGAAATTGTAGCATTGACAGAAACTTGGGAATTGCATCCTGAAGGTAATTTTCATTATATCATTGAATTCATTGGGCCAAATTTTGTTTGGTTCACCATTCCGTTTAGTGTGATCATTTCTTGGATTTTTCATACGATGGAACGCATTGGTGAAGTTTCAGAAAATCCATTTGAAGGAATTGCCAATGATGTTCCTATAACGACAATGGCACGTGGCATTGAAATTGACATTAGACAAATGATTGAAGATGATGTTAATGAAATCCCTGATCCGATCGCAGAACAAAATGGTATTCAAATGTAAAAAGATCATTTATTATATGCTATATAAAAACCTGTAACAAAATCCATGTTACAGGTTTTTATTATTGTATTGATTTGTCCTATTTTCTGACTGAATGAGGATTCTAGACATCCGCTAAATACTATCCATGTACATTTATGTCATTACATTAAAAAAGACATTACCATGGATGTTTTTGAAAGAATACAAAATCACAACGGACCGATTGGAGCATTGCAAGACATCATAGAAGGTGACTTTGCTTTTCCGAAATTTGAAGGAAAAATTTCCAACCATATTTTCTTTAAAAATAAAGAACTTATTTGTTGGAGTTATAATAATTATTTAGGGCTCGCAGGCTCAAAAGAAATTGACGAGATCGATACTTTTGCTCAAAAAAAATGGGGAATTACCTATCCAATGGGTTCCAGAATGATGACAGGCGATACGGTTTTACATGATGAATTTGAGCATAACATGGCTGAGTTCGTCAAAATGGAAAAAGCCTTGCTACTCAATTTTGGATATCAAGGAATGGTTTCTCTTGTTGATGCTTTATTGTCTCCAAATGATATCGTGATTTCCGATGAGCAATGTCATGCCTGTACTATCGATGGCATTCGATTGCATCGCGGAAAAAAGTTAATCTACAAACATAACGACATTCATAGTCTAACTGAACAAATACAGATTGCACAAGAACTTATACAAAAAACGAACGGTGGCATTCGAGTCATCACTGAAGGCATTTTTAGCATGTCGGGCGCACAAGGAAAATTGAAAGAAATTTGCGATCTAAAAAAAGAATACGATTTTAGACTTTTGGTGGATGACGCACATGGTTTTGGAGTATTGGGTCCAAATGGAAGTGGCACTGTATGTGAACACAACTTAGAAGATAAAGTAGATTTATACTTTACAACCTTTACAAAATCAATGGCTTCGTTTGGCGCTATCATTGCGGGCAAGAAAGAAGTAATCAATTACTTTAAATACAATCTTCGTTCACAAATGTTTTCAAAATCATTGCCAATGCCAATTGTATATGGTTTGAATGAACGTTTAAAAATTATACAAAAAGCGGACAATCGTAGAGAAAAATTATTCGCTGTTACAAATCAACTTCAACATGGTTTACAAGAACGCAATTTATTAGTAAAACATGTGGACAGTCATATTACGCCTGTTTATTTTAACATAAAAATGGAGGAGATTTTTCATCTTCAAAGAGAACTCGTTCACAATTTTGGTGTGTATTGTTCTGTGATTATTTATCCTGTTGTTCCAAAAGGCGTAGTTATTTTCAGATTGACACCAACATGTTTGCATACCAAAGAAGATGTACAATATACCTTAGAAGCGTATGATATGGTTTTTCAAAAACTGATGGTATGAAAGCAAAAGTAACATTTCCAAAAGAGTCAGATTTCTTTTACAAAGAACTTTGTCAAGAAGTACAATGTTATTTTGAAACAAATGCGTTTTCTAAATATGGAAACACAGGTCTTGTAGCAAAATATATACTTATAAAAACATTATTTTTGATTGCATACTTCCTTGTGTTTTTTGTTCACCAAAGTTACCTTGTGTTTTTACTTTTTGGTATTCTTGGAGTTTTAGGAATCATTTTGTCGATCAATGTGGCGCATGATGCTATTCATGGCATAGCACATTCCGAGAGTTGGGTGAATTCGTATTTTAAAATTCAGCTTGATTTGATTGGAGCAAATTCATACACTTGGCAAAAACGACATCAATTTGGACATCATACATTTCCAAATACCCTCGGAAAAGACCCTGATTTGACACAAACAAAAATCGTCAAGATTTTACCAAAAGCCACACACAAATCGTATCATAAATTTCAATATATCTATGTTCCTTTTTTGTATGCTTTTTATACGATCAACTGGATTTATATTCGTGATTTTACAGATTTTTTTGCTAAGAATTCATTCTTGAAAAAGATTCCGAAAAAGGAATATGTCAAACTGATTGTTTTTAAAATGGTGTATATCTCTGTTTTTATAGTATTACCAATTCTTTTTACATCATTCACTATTACCCAAGTGTTATTTGGACATTTTATTTTACATATTGCAGCAAGTTATTTTTTAACATTAGCATTGGTACCATCGCATGTTTCCGAACATGCTGTTTTTGTAACTCCAAACAACGATGGTAAAATGCCGTATTCGTGGTCGCATCATCAACTAATTACAACGACCGATTTTGCTACCAATTGTCAGTTGACAACCTGGTTACTTGGTGATTTTAATCATCATGTGGCGCATCATTTGTTTCCAAAAGTTTCGCACATTCACTATCCAAATATTACACCTATCATTCAACAATTAGCAAAAAAATACAACGTACCATATCATCAGGAAAATAGTGTTTTTCAGGCGTATCAATCACATTTTAATCTTTTAAAAAACAATGGAGAGCAAGCAACAACTATCTAAAGAAGAACAATTGCAAAACATACAACTCATCAGAAATCGGTTCTTGAAAAACCCAAGAATGGCATTACTATTTCACAAGGATAAAAAAAGCTTTTCAAAAAACGTTTTTAATGCAATTAATTATTGTTTTAAAGTAGCATTGCATAACAACGGTGTGTATGTTGCTGAAAATAAAAAAACGATTGTGTTGTTTTACGAACATCAAAAACTAAAAAAAAGCTTTGGTGATTTTTGGAGATATCTTAAGGTAGTAAAAGGCATTCCGTTAGCAAATATTAAAAAGGTATTGCATAATGAAAAAGAGATCAAAAAGCACAAATTAAAAGTTGTCAATTATATCTATGTCTGGTTCATTGCACAAGAAGAAGGTTATGGGAGTTTGGAAGGTTTGAACGAAATTAACAAAATGCTTTTTAGACTTTCAAAAGAACGTAAGTTGCCTATTCTCTTTGAAACATCTGATATTCGTTTGATTCGTTTTTACAAACATGTAGGTTTTGATGTGTACAAAAAACTCAAAAATGGCGAGGAAACCATTTATTTTTTTGCAGATAAAAAGACATTAGATAAACATACATTTTACAATATATAATTTACCCTTTTACATATATCCAACCATTGCGCATTTCTTGATCTTCATCCGTAATCATATAAAAATAGGTTCCTGTCTGTACAATATTTCCGTTTTTATCTTGTCCGCCCCATTTGTTTTTATAATTACGAGCTTGATATACTTCAATTCTGTTTCTATTAAAAATTTTCACGCTTGTTGCACTCATCCAAGAAATATCAAAAGTATCATTGAGTCCATCACCATTTGGAGAAATTCCTTGTGAAATGGTGCAATTTTCAAAAATCCAAACCTGCATTTCTCCCAAAGTACCAAATATTGGCTTCGCCTTGTGCGAGTGTGAATGAAAAAGTAAGTAAAAGTAGTGTGGTAATTTCATAATCAGGTTTTGTATGCAGATGGTTAATTTTAAAAAAGTTGCGTATTATTTTAAAAAGTTTGCGTAAAAAGTACATATGCGACTCTCTTTACATAAAAAACAAGCAAATCAATTGCCTGTACAATGCATTCAACTTCCTGAAAACCTTCAAAAGAAACAAATAAAACAAGAATCCATTACAACCTTTTCTAACATATTGGCGTCACTCCAATAAAAATTAACTTTTCTCAAAAAAAAGCAAAAAAAGAGGTTACGTTTTTCTTGCTGTTGGTATATCTCAACAATAACATAAAGTAAAATCAATTATGAAAAAATTTATCGGAGTTATTGGAGGAGTATTAATCCTAATTTCTGTTTTCTTACCTTCCATTACTGTAGGACCTATTTCTGTTAGTTTATGGCAAGGCGCGCCTTCAAAAGGAGCTGTACTTGTATTTATGGCTTTTGGAGCTATTGTTGCCGCATGCTCATATCTTGGAAAAAAATGGAGTAAAATAGTTGCTGTCATCTTTGCGATTTTGGCACTTGTTATTGACTTTATTTGGATTTCAGATGCTAGTGGTCAAGGAGCTTCTACAGGTATTGGATTATGGATTGCTGCAATTGGAGGAATTATGGGAATTGTAGGGGCTTTTATAAAAGATAAAAAAGTTGCTAGTTAATATATATTACTTCATTAAATATAAAAATCCATTCGTATGAGTGGATTTTTTTTATACCTATCATTATTTTAAACCTACTATACACAAGGAAAAAAAATTGACTTTTGATCAAAAAAAATCACAAATTCTTAAATAAAAAACATAAATTGTAAACATTATTCGTAAAGATCAAAAAACTTACAAATAAAAAATATCTCCTCAATTAATAATAGCCTTAAAAGATGTAACCCAGCATCTCTACAAAATCACAATCAATTAATCAAAACTAACTAATTCAAATCAAACTATTATGAAAAAATTTATTGGAGTTATTGGAGGAATTTTAATCCTTATTTCTGTTTTTTTACCTTCAGTTACTATAGGACCTATTTCGATAAGCTTTTGGGATGCACTTGCTATGAATTCAACTGCTTATGCTTTTATTGCATTTGGTATTATTGTAGCACTAAGTTCTTATTTAAGACAAAAATGGAGTAATATAATAGCCGTAATTGTAGCTATTATAACCTTAGGTCTTGATCTTAAATATATAATTGACGCCTCTAATATCGGATTGGGTTCTGCAGGTATCGGATTGTGGGTTTGTTTAATTGGTGCTATTATGGCAATTGCAGGACCTTTCCTAAAAGCAAAAAACTAATTCAACATTAAATAACTTTATCACATACAAAAGCCGCACAAACATCTTCTGTTTGTGCGGTTTCTATTTTCTACTATGGTTTCAAATAATTGCTCTTCTTTAACTCCAGAAAGGAAAAACTATATTATCGAAGAAGCTTTCTAATTTCTTTACAAATTCTTACGTAAATCTTTCAGGAAACTTGCGCTGGAACCATATTTTTAACATTAAACTATTTGCGAATCTCTAACTAATTTATAGTTGTTATAACTGATCATTCCCCCGAAATTAGGACAGTAGTTTAAGTTAGAAAAAAAGACTTAAATTTACTGATATGACACGAAGAAAATTCACTTCAAAATTCAAGACCAAAGTTGTTTTGGAAGTATTAAAA
>Ga0189286_100249_pt1 | contig 21201 bp, 21 predicted proteins | sample UW69minimetaG_FD_130330 | JGI IMG/M metagenome (GOLD analysis project Ga0189286, IMG submission 130330) | Marine microbial communities from the Costa Rica Dome - UW69 mini metaG | ecosystem: Environmental > Aquatic > Marine > Oceanic > Photic zone | place: Costa Rica: the Eastern Pacific...
ACATATCCATCACTAAAGCCCATTTGTATGTTAGTTTCAAATTTGTAACTCATATGATTAAAGATAAGAATTCAAAAATTGAAAAGTAACACTTTTTGGTATTTTAGTGCAAAGGTCTCATTTGGTTATATGTGGAAGTGCTGCGTTTGCTAAAAAAATTAGCGATACGATTTTGAAGTCGAAGCTTTTACTCTTCAAGCTTTTGTTCTTCTACATTTAAAATGATTGGTAAGATAAATTTTGTTTGTACTGGAATTCCTCTTTTGTACGCTGGCGAAGCTTTTGGAAGGTTTTCTGTACTTACCTTTATTAAGCTATCTATGCTAGGAATATATTTAGCAGTGACCGCATTTTTTTGAATATCTATGACATTCACAATTCCTAATGTATCAATGTATAATTCTACCTGAATGGTATCTTTTATCGTTTTGGTAACGAGTAAATTATTTTGTGTTAACTGCTCGTAAATTTGATCTGTTAAAGTTTGAAAGAAACAGTTTTTCTGCTGTTCCTTTTCTAAGGAATCACAGTTAGAAAAGGATGGAAATTCATCAACCGTATTTAGATTAATACTTTCTTTTTCTTGTGCTACCAACTCTTCTTCTGTGACTACAGGCTTTTTAAAAAAGTCACAAGACACGCATAGAAAAAGAATTAGGCAATATGTCCAAAGTTGTTTCATCAATACAAATATCATGAAAAATACAACTTTTCGACATGTTGCCGTAATTTTTGATTTGATTATTCTGGTTTTAAGTGAATTTCCTCTTTTAACTCACGAATTCGCGTGTTGACAATTTTCTTCATTTCGATCTTCGCTTTTGGAAATTTTCCCAAAAAACGTTCATACATTTTTAGCTTTTCTTTTGGATCCGAATAGTAATTGTCTGCAACCTGCGCCAATCGTAATTGCGCCAATTCGTAATCTGGATTTTCCTCTAATGCCATATTGAAGAGTTTCATGGCTTTCCGATGCTCTTTTCGATCAAAATGCACCATTCCCAAAATATAATAATCTCCTGAAGGATCTGTCATTTTCCCAACAATAGCTTGTGATGCATGGTGTTCCGCTTTGTCTGCAATTCCATCTTGGTAATACAGTTTTGCCAATTGCGAATGATAAAAATAATTTCCTCGATCGCGCTTTAAGGCCTCTTCATAGTATTCAATAGCCTTTAAAATTCGTCGGACACGATAGGCTGCAAATGCTGCCTTTTCATATACATATTGCGTTGCCTTTTTTCGTTGAATTAATTTTTCAAACCATACTAATGCATTTCTGTATTCTTGATTTGCATAAAACAATTGCGCTTTGAAACCAATAATTTTTACATCCTCTGAATTATTTGACAAACCTACTTCAATTGTCTTTGTAGCTTTATCAAAATTTTTGGTTTCTATATAATTTTTAATGAGCTTGTAAATACTTTTTTGATGTTGCGGATCTAGTTTAAAAGCAGCTTCATAAGATGTAATGTAATTTTCTTTCCCAAAAGCTTCACTTGCCAAACCAATTTGATAGTAAAAATTCGGGTTCAGCGTATCTTTAGCTTTTAGTTTTTCAAAAATCGTTAATGATTTATTTAGTTTTCCTGCTGTAAATAACAATCTTCCATAATCATACAATACTAATACATTTTCAGCATCAACTTTAAGTACCTTTTCATAGCTTTCTATAGCTTTTTTACTATTTCCTATGGCTTTGTATGCTTTTGCAATTTGTGTGTTTGTATAAGCGCTAGATTCTTGTTTTTGATAGATTTTTATTGCTTTTGAATAGTTTCCAAATTGATACAAACTATCTGCAACTGCCAAAGTCGAAGATTGGGCTTCGACTTTAGTTATGATTGCAAAAAAGATGCAGAGACTGATTATTTTATTCATAAAAAATTATTCTTGTACTTTAAAGGTAATTGGCAATCCATATTTTACACCAACAGATTTTCCATCTTTCTGAGCAGGCTTAAACATTGGCAATGATTTTATCACACGCTCTGTTTCGTTTTTCAAAGCAGTATTTGGCGCTTTAACTTCAGCAACTTGTACTTTCCCATTTTTATCTATGATAAATCTTGATTGAATTTTTTGCTTGCCTTTTAACTTTGACTCTTCCACCATTTTCATGTTAAAGTTATGTAGCACATGCTTTTGAATGTTTTCTGTAAGACATTTTTTTATTTCTTCTTGACTTCCCAAAGTTTCGCATCCTGGATATATTGGTAACTTATCTACCTCCTTAAAAGAATATGTTTCATCTGAATCTTCTTTGGATGCTACTTCTGCTTTTTTGTTTGGTTTGTTTGGTTTATTTGTGTTTTCAGCTTCAGCGATACGCTTTTTACGGACATCCACATACTCTTCATACGATTGTGTTTCATATGTTTTAGCCAGTGTACCATCTTCATCTACTAATCCTGCAACTTCTGTCATGATCTCTGCTTGTTCTTCGTATGCTTCTCTAGTTAAAACCTCATCGCTTTTGAGAGTTCTATTTATTTCATTTACCCTTTCATATAGACGTGTTATTTTTTCTTTGGCAGCTTTCTTATCTAAAGTTACTGTTTGAGCTGTTGTGTTTTCCGTATCTGAAAATATGGCTTCATCGCAAGAAGTGTATATTAATGCTACAACTAGTAAAGGTATTAACACTAAGTATTTTAGCTTTAAGATTTGACGAGATTTTTGTTTTGTTAACATAATGATTCGTTTTTTAATTAATGAATGTTTAAAAAATTGGTTGGTAAACGAAAACTGTTGTGTCTGAAAGACTTCAGCTAACAATTTTTCATAATAATCGGATTTGTTTTTGCCTTTAACAATAGTTGCATCGGCAATGTATTCGTGTACTTCTGAGATTCGTTTTTGATAAATATATACAAGCGGATTGAACCAACACAAAATGCGTAGAAGTTCAAAATATAGCAAGTCTAGAGAATGCTTTTCGCGAATGTGCACCAATTCGTGTGAAAGAATATCTTCTAGTTTTTCTTCATGAATATCGTTTCCGAGAAAGACATATCTAAAAATAGAGAATGCTATTGTACTTTCTGGTATGATAATCATGGTGTAGTTTTCATGTTTTACAAAGCGTCCTTTGAAACGGAGTTTTACGAGTTGTACAACTTTATAGATAAACAGTAAACTACTGATTGAGAATCCAATAATTAAAAACCAATTCCAAGTTGGTTCAATTGTAGCAACAGCTTTTTCTGGCGTAAGCATAATTTCTGGCAACAATATTATGTATTCTTGCGGCACTACATTTTGAAAACTTTCTATCTTAATAAAAGGTAAAAGAAATGAAATTAAGGATGAAAATATAAGGTATACTCTATTCCAATTGAAAAAGGTTTCTTTTTTGAGAAATAAATCATAACTCAATAAGAATAACAGCTGAAAAGCAACGACTTGAATAAAATATGCCATCATGATTTTTAGTTATTTTTTTCGATTTCTTTACGTATTTTTTTACTGCTACCGTATTACTATCATTTTTTCAAAAGAATGACAGCATACTTTTAAAAGGTCTTCACTGTTATGATTTTTTATATCAGCTTATTCAGCAATTTTAAATACAATTGGCAATATATACTTTACACTTACTGGCTTTCCATCTTTCATTCCAGGTGTAAGTTTTGGCAACGTATTAATTGCTTCTTCTGCAGCAGCTTGTAAATCTGGATGTGGCGCTCGTACCTTAAGATTTACAACGTCTCCGTTTTTATCGATTAAAAATTGCGCAAATATTCTTTGGGTACCTGACAAGTTTGTATTCTGAGCGCGATTTACATCAAAGTTTTCAGCAATATGTTTTTGAATATTTTGGACAAAACACTTTTTTAACTCTTCTAAAGTTCCATAACTTTCACAACCTGGAAAAACAGGAACTTTGTCTAGTATTCTAAATTCAACAGCTTCATTTTCTATCTCTGTAATCTCCATATTCTGCTGCATCTTTTTGATTTTGTTCCTACTTTTTTCTAAGTATTCTTCATAGGTTGGTCGCTCTACAGTTGTAGTTAGTTTTCCATCAGATTTATTGAGAATTTCAGCAAGTTCATCATATATAAGGTTTCTTTCTTCAAATTCTGCCTTTGTCAAAATTTTATTTGATACACTAAACCTGTTAAGCTCTCTCAGTTTTTCCTTTGCAGCTTCTAACATATCCAAGTCGGACATTAATTCTGATTTTTGCTCAGTATTATCCGCATCTTCAATTGTTGTATCTTCACAAGATGTATACAATAAGGATACTATTAAAACTGGCACTAACACCAAGTATTTGAGTTTTAAAATTTCGCGGGATTTTTGTTTTGTTAACATAATGATTCGTTTTTTGATTAATGAATGTTTAAAAAATTGGTTGGTGAACGAAAACTGTTGTGTCTGAAAGACTTCAGCTAACAATTTTTCATAATAATCGGATTTGTCTTTGCCTTTAACAATGGTTGCATCGGCAATATATTCGTGTACTTCTGAGATTCGTTTTTGATAAATATATACAAGCGGATTGAACCAACACAAAATACGTAGAAGTTCAAAATACATCAAGTCTAGTGAGTGCTTTTCGCGAATGTGCACCAATTCGTGCGAAAGAATATCTTCTAGTTTTTCTTCATGAATATCATCACCTATAAAGACATACTTAAAAATAGAGAATGCTACGGTACTTTTTGGTATGATAATGATGGTGTAGTTTTCGCGTTTTACAAAGCGTCCTTTGAAACGGAGTTTTACGAGTTGTATAATTTTATAGATAAATAGTAAACTACTGATGGAGATTCCTATAATTAAAAACCAATTCCAAGTCGGTTCAATTGCAGCAACAGCTTTTTGTGGTGTCAATACAATCTCTGGCAACAGTATTATATATTCTTGCGGTACGACGTTTTGAAAACTTTCTATCTTAATAAAAGGCAACAAAAAAGAAACTAAAGAGGAAAAGATAAGGTATACTCTATTCCAATTGAAAAAGGTTTCTTTTTTGAGAAATAAATCATAACTCAATAAAAACAATAGCTGAAAAGCAACGACCTGAATAAAATATACAATCATGATTTCTGATTACTTTTTTCGATTTCTTTGCGTATTTCTTCTAACTCTTCCGTACTGATATCATTCTTTTGCATAAAAAATGACACCATACTTTTAAAAGATCCTTGAAAATATCCGTTTACCAATTTTGAAATTGATTGATTGCTGTATTCAGATTGTGCTAACAGCGGAAAATACACGTGTCCTTTCCCCACTTTTTCATACCCTACAAATCCTTTGTTTTCTAAAATTCGCACAATGGTAGAAACCGTATTGTAGGCAGGTTTTGTGCCTTTAAAATTTTCAATAATAGCTTTAACATTTGCTTTTTCTAGTTTCCACAGAATTTGCATGATTTCCTCTTCTGCTTTGGTCAACTGCTTCATAATATAATTTGTATTATTTTCAACTAAATTCTTAGTTCAACAATACAAATATAACTAAATATTTAGTTTTAACTAATTTTTTAGTTAAAAAGTGTTGATTTTTTTTTTTAGCGCTTATTCTTAGTAGTATTCTAAGGTACGTGTAGTTTTTTCTGTCTTGATACCGTTTTGAAATGAAGTTTTTGAAGTCCAATTGCCGTATGTATCGTAAGTGTATTGACACGAAGTCTCTTCATTATATTTAAAATCTTGGTGTTTGCATCGATCTCCATATTGTGTATAAACAGCAATACTTTTTATCGTATCGTTTTTAAAATAGTGTGCGCGATATCCATTTTCAAATTTTTCTACAACATTGACACGTTGTTTTGAAACTATTTGCGCATCTTTTTCTCGAATCTTATAACGTATGGTTTTGTATAATTCACCATTGTTTAAATCGTATTTGTATTCGATAAGATAACCATCTCATTTTTTTTCTGTAAATACATACTGTGCAAGCCTATTTTTAGTATCGTACATTCTTATAGTAGTATCAATTCTTCCTTCTGAACGACCTCCAAAACCTTCTTGAACTTTCTTTACAACATTATTTTGATGGTCATATTGGTAAGTAATCGTTTTAAATAGTTGATATTCTGAAAAGTCTCTATCCGAAATAGCTTTAGTATTATTTTCATCAAAGTTGTATTCATAAGCATATACTTTTTCCGCGATCAATCTATTTTTTTCATCGTAGGTATACAAGCGAACATAATCTGTATCTACCATACTTCCTTTACACGAAATCCTGTATTCTGTTAAGGTATTACTGTTGAATGATTTATATTTAGAAAGCAAAGTATCTTTGATATACGTGCAACGTTCTTTTATAAAATAATCGTTTTGATACGAAGATTTAAGCCAAACCTCTTTTAGTTTACCTTTATCGGTATAATTTCTCTTTTCTTCTACTTTGTGTAATCTAAGAAGCTTTTTAGCTTCCCTGTCATATATTTTTGCAAGTCGAACTTTATACACTAAGTCACCTTCTTTTGTATATATATTCTGAGTGGAAATTAACATTGATCCATTATCCTTTATCAAACCACTTTGCAACACATGGCCATGTTTGCCATATTCTTTGAATTCATTAAGTGGAACAAAAACATCTTTATCATGATTTGATTTTTCGTACTCCATATAAGTGGAGTCTAACGGATTGAAAGCGTAAGTATAATTTTTTGTTACAGATTTTTAATATTTCCGCTTACTCGTTCTCCATACACATAAGCATCATAATAATAAGACTCTGGAATAAGCGTTTCTGGTCGTATTATTGTTTGCGCGTACACAAAAGCAGTTATGCATAGCGAAAAGAGGAAAAACAAGGTGATTTTTAGTTGCATCAACTATTTTAACGTAGAATTTTAGCATTTATTGAAATTGAATAGCAATAAGAAGTATAATCTTTATGATTTTACACTAAAATGCTTATGTATTAAAGAGAATTTTGAAAATCGAATTTCCTTAAAATAAAAAAGCATCCCAATTTTCAATGAAGAAAAAAGGAAAGCTTTTCATTGGTTTAACTACTAAACCAAGGCAAACCAGAGGTTTACCTTAAACAACACAACTAAATCATTTTGCCAAAAAAAGCTTCTCTTCGAGGGAGAAGCTTTTTGCAATTTTAGCGGTCTGGACGGGACTCGAACCCGCGACCCCATGCGTGACAGGCATGTATTCTAACCAACTGAACTACCAAACCGTTGCTTGATTGCGGATGCAAATATACACCACAATTCCATTTATACAAACATATTCGAGAAAAAAATTGAAGTTTTTTTTACCCAATTACGCAAACTTTTGTCTTTCAACCAAATACGTTAGTAAAATTTTTTCAAATTTTTCGTTGATATCTGCTGCTACATATTTGATTTTGTATTGCGCACATTTCATTTTTAATTGTAAAAAATAGTCAGAAACTGTTTTTTGATAATTTTCTTGTACGGTATCTGCATAAATATCGATATGCTCTCCTGATTCTACATCAATAAAACGTTTTGGCTTATTGTCAAAATCGAAATTGAATTCTTTTTCAGAATCAAACACATGAAATAAAATAACTTCATGTTTGTTGTATTTTAAATGTTGTAAAGCTTCAAATAGTTTTTCATCTGCTACGCCATCCTGAAACATATCTGTAAAAAGGAAAATAAGGCTTCTACGGTGTATTTTCTCTGCGATTTGATGTAAATAGGTATATGTGTCTGTCTTTTTATTAATTCGCGTTGTAGTAACCGTATTATCAAGCGTATTCAATAATAATTGATGATGCCGCTCGCTTCCTTTTTCAGGTGCGTAAAAATCATAAGCATCCGAATAAATACTTAATCCGATAGCATCGCGTTGTTTTTTTAAGATATTCATCAAAGAAGCTGTTGCCAATACGGAGAAAGCAATCTTATTTAAATTATCCACCGATGGAGCAGTTATTTCAGGATAGTGCATGGAAGAAGAATTGTCAATAATGATATGACAACGTAAATTGGTTTCTTCCTCATACTTTTTTGTGTATAATTTGTCTGTTTTGGCAAACAATTTCCAATCAATATGCTTGGTACTTTCTCCTGAATTGTAAATTTTATGTTCAGCAAATTCTGCAGAAAACCCATGAAACGGACTTTTGTGCATTCCTGAAATAAATCCTTCTACCACTTGTTTAGCAAGCAGTTCAAGATTTTTGAATCCTGAAGTTTTATTGAGTTCTTGTTGTAAATTCACAAGCTATTTTCTTTAATTTGAAATCTAAATGTACAACTAAATATTAGCATTCGGAACAAGTTTAACTTCGCGTTACTCTTTTTTAACGTTCACTTTATGAGATATGATACATACACAATCAGCATCGTTCATATTGCTTCTTAAAACTGAATTCCATAAAAAAAGGTTCGGCAATGTGCCAAACCTTTTTTATGCTAGAATATGTATTATTCTTATGCTAATAATTTATCTAATACTTCTGTATAGGTATTCTTTGGTGCTACACCAACTTGACGTCCTACTAATTCTCCGTTTTGGAAAACTAATACTGTTGGAATATTACGTACTCCAAACTGTGCTGCGTATTGTTGATTAGCGTCTACATCTAATTTTCCAACAACTGCTTTTCCTTCGTATTCATCTGCGATTTGCTCAACTACAGGACCTAACATTTTACATGGTCCACACCAAGCTGCCCAAAAGTCAACTAATACTGGCTTGTCGCTATTCATTACTACCTCTTCAAAATTTGCATCTGTGATTTCTAATGCCATAACTATATATTTTTTTTAATTCTACTTTACTTTTTGAGTATTATGCAATATTAGTCAAATATTTTTCTAAAACTTACATCACAAGTATTTGTTTTGACTATATGTCAATTGGTTTTTCTTATCATTAACCTGAATAACTGTATTTTAAGCGTTTAAATGGTTTTATTTCGATGTTTTTACCGAGTTACCTTTATAGTATAAGTAGAGATTAAGTCATCTTTGATGTATAAATGCACATCATAATAGCCTGAAAATTCAAACTTATAATCGATAGATAATGATTGATCTTGGATAGAAATCTGATCAGGATATATTTTTCGTTCCCTAAAACTACTTTCTATGACTAAATTGACATCTTCTTTCTCTATTTCTTTTTGAAGCTGTAGCTTAAAATTGAAGCTTTTATTTTTCTGAACTTCATTATTCAATTTTTGTGGATAACTATGATCGCTAAAATATGTATATGCTTTTCCATAGATAATTGGCGCATCTAAAAATGCTTGAAACGAAGGTGTCGCACCTTCTAGCAAAAACCATTTTTTGTCTAAAGGATGATGATTTACAGCAAAAATTTTAGGATCTGATAGAAAGAAACCACTATTAAAATCGAATTGAAAACGATAGGTTTCAGGATTTGGAATTCCGCTTGCCCAGGTAGGATCACATAAGTACCATTTTCCATTTAACTTTACAGCATTCCATGAATGGTTTGGTGTATCTAAGGTTTCAATATTCATTGTGCTGGTTCTTGCGTATCCATGCACCATTTCACATTCAATATCTGCCAAATTTGCCAATTCTTTCACCAAATACGCGTATCCTGTACAAATGGTTGTACGGTCTTTAAGAAGCTTACGGAAGACTATTTTTTGGAATTTTGTATTCCATTCGTTCAAACGGACACTATCATTTTTGTAACGTAAGCGTTTGCGTTTGTTTCGATTATATAATTTATAATCATTAGCAATACTACTACAAACCCATTTAAAGATTGCTCTGAAGCGTTCGGCGTCTGTATCTAATTCTGAAGTTAACTTGTATACTAAATCTGGTAAATTATGTAATGTTTCATCTTTGTATTTCAGTGCAATTTCGTCGGCTTTTTCAAATGAAATTTGTTGAAAATCTGAGATCTGAGCATAAGACTGAAATACAAAGACGAATAAATATATATGTATTAAAAATATTCTCACAGAACTGTGATAGCTGTTGTTGAATTAATTTTTTCGTTTTTTGGACTTGTAGCGCTTGTTGGTATTTACAGCTCCCATAAACTCAATCACTTCGTCCGATAAAACAGCTTTTACAAAAGTGGTGTCAGTCTTAATTCTATATTCGATAGATTCGTATCCTAAAAAACTAATTACCAAAACATCTCCTGTTTCTAGGGCTACAGGAAACTTAAACTCTCCTTTTGCATTGGTTACTGTCCCTTGATTTTCTCCTTTCAATATGATGTTTGCTCCTTCTAAAGGACCTTTTAAATCACTAACCGTTCCTTTGATAATTTTTCCTTTTTGTGAACTACTTGTTGATTGTCCATACATTGGATTGAATGCAAATACAGCAACCATTAAAATGGTAACGTACCACAATTTTTGTGTAAATGTTACTTGTGTTTTCATCTGTTTCTTTTTTAGATTAATTCTTTTCATAGGCAAACGCTAAATATCTGATTGCATTTTAAGCTCTATGTTATTATACCATAAATGTATCTACCCAAATAGATACTTCAAAGTTACATTGAGTAAACCTCATCTTTGAATGAGTGAATTGCTTACTTTTTTCAATTTCAGATCAGTATATCCAAATATAGATTATAAAAATAGTGAATTTATACTAGTGTAAACTGTTAAAATTACAATATGCAACCAAAAAGTTGCTTTTTAAAAAAGATTTTATAAATTAGCAATCGAACAGTTGCGTAATTCTAAAAATTTAATCTTATGAAAGACATCATCACAAAAGAAAAAATATTTAAGCATCCTATCGATACGGTATGGAATGCTATTTCGAATGCAAAATAACTCTCTACTTGGTTTATTCAAGCTGATTTTAAAGCCGAAAAAGGCTATCAATATACTTTTACATCCGATGAAGATGGATGCATATCCATTACTGGAGAAGTTAAAAATGCAGATCCATATTCGCTAGTTTACACTTGGATTGTAGAAGGCAAAAATGCAGAAACAACTGTAAGCTGGATGTTAGAAAGTATTCCAGAAGGCAAAAACTGCTTTTAGAACACTCAGGGATTTCAAATTACAAAGGAGAAACAGCTATGACTATGTTTGAAAGTTTTAATGGCGGCTGAGACAATTGCACTAGTAAATTAATGTCTTATTTAAAAGAAAATGTCCATGCAGGATAAAATCACTCAATTATTTAAAGCTATTGCCGATCCGACAAGGCGTGACATTTTTCATGCCTTAGTGATCGCTAGCTCAGCATTATCTATTTCACAAATTAGCAATCAGTTTGAAATGACACGTCAAGGTGTAACCAAACATATTAAAACCTTGGAAGAAGCAGGTCTGGTTCATATTGAAAAGAAAGGACGCGAACGTTTTTGCGATGCAAATGCACAACCTTTAAAAGAACTTAATAAATGGTTACAATTCTATGAACAATTCTGGGATGATTCATTGGATAGTTTAGGTAATTATTTGGATGGAAAACTCTTGTAGAAAACCTTAAAATTTGGCTTTGGAAATACAATCACTTAACCGAGAATTGTTGAATGACTTTTCTTGATAGATTTTACATAAATTAGATTTGTGCAACAGGCACAATGACTATAATTCACTACAGTGTATTTTTCCTTCTGAAAAATCCCGTTATAATTACGAAGCTTAGGCTTATATCGAAAATATTCCCGTATTTTCGTCGTAATGAAATCATAGCGAGACGATTATATTTTATTATAGCGGAATTCAAAATAAATTTTTAAAAATAAAAAAAAATGAAACTATTAAAATTAATACTAATTACCTTATTTATAGGTTCTACCACATACACAAATGCACAAGAAAGTCATCAAGATACGCAGACTTATGAACAAAGAATCAATAATGCAACGCGCTTGTATCAGAATGGTAAATACACCAAAGCAGCATTAGAATACGAGAAAGCCTTTAAGCTAAAAGAAGGTAATTTTAGGGATTACTATAATACAGCCTGTCTATGGTCATTAGCAGGGAATACTACAAAATCATTAAAATATTTGAATATTTCTGCGGATAAAGGCTTGAATATGGTTGAACATCTTAAAAATGATACAGACTTATCTAAGCTTCACGGAACTGCGGAGTGGAAAATGATTCTGAAAAAAGTACAACAAAACTTAAAAGAATATCAAAAATATTATACTGATAATGGTGAATTAAAAAGAGAAGTCATTGCTAAAGATAAATTAGCTAATTGGGTGAATAATTTTGGACTTCAAAAACTTATTGAAGAGGCTGAAAATAATAGTGCCGTTGCACAAAGACGATTAGCGAGATATTATACATTTATAGACAAAAATGACAAAAAGAAAGTAAAATGGTTAAAAGAGGCTGCTGATAGTTTTGATTATACAGCACTAAATAATTTAGCATTTGCATATAATCAAGGAACAGGTGTAGAAACTGATAAAAAAGAAGCCGCAATTTATTATACAAAAGGAGCTTGTGTTGCTCCGTATGGTAAAACAAATTGTTTTTGGGCTATGAGAGATTTTTTTGGTTTGGAAGTTGCTTCAAATCTAAAAATGGAGACTATGATTAGTTTAGTCAATAACAATATGACTGCTTTGATACTTGATGATTATACGCTTGGGAACCTATTATATAATTTGGCGAGTTATTATGAAAGTGGATTGGCGAGCGACTACCCAAAAGATTTGTCTAAAGCAAAACATTACTATAAAAAGTCAGCCAAGTATGGAAATGGATACGCAAAAAAGAAATTAACCGAATTAGATTAAAAAATATCAATGATAACCTGTGGTTCCTTCAAATTTTCTTTAAATACTATATTTAATATTTTGTCATAAAAGTGACATGTCAAAAACTGTAAAATCTGTAAAATGATGTTTCGCTCCAGAAAGTTGTAGTTTTTCTTTGTTATTTGAACCAATTCCAACAAATTCAATTCCTAAGTTGTTTGCGGTTTTTACATCCCAAATTCCATCACCTAAAGAAATGACACGCTTGAAATTGGTAACATTGAAATATGTTTTTGCTTTCGCGATGGCAGCATTGACAATTTCTTCTCTTGTAAAATAAGTGTTAGATGCTTCTAGTAAAACTTGATCATACTCAATTCCAGCACGATCAAGTTTTAACTTGGCTGGCAATAACATAGAACCTGTTGCGAAGCAAACCGCATAGTTAGTTTCATTGATAATGTATTGTAAAAACGTATTTGCACCAGCTATTTCTGTGACTTGGCAGTTTTTGATTTCTTCTAAAAATGCTGCTTCAAACTTTTGCAACATTTGCTTGGAAAACCCTCTATTTACATCACGTTCATAGTTTTCTTTGGCGATAAAACTGTCTGTTAAGTGTGTATAATGTTCCCAATCAGTGTTTACGAATTCAACACCAATGGCATGTAATGCATTTACAAAACCTGTTTGATGCACATTTTCACTATCTAATAAAGTTCCATCAATATCGAAGACAAGCAGATTTTCTTTTTTCATGACTTATTATAGACACTTTAATCGTTATTAATTTCCGTCAATCGCTTTCCAACAGTAAACTCAATGGCAGAAAGCAAAAGTATTATGAAAACTTCAACTACTATGTATATCCTCCCTAAACTTGTAAGTGTTTCTTTATGATACATTGCGAATCCAACAGAGACAATACAATAGTGTATATTCAATATAGCAATCATTTTTAAAAAAATTCCTGCTCTTTTATGTTCTTTTCGATAGCAATAGAGATCAAAAATTGCAAAAACTATGGGAATTGCTGCAAGTACATATAATATTGCTGGAGGCATTCCAATGTCATCTTTTATACGAACTAGCACAAATCCTAATAAAAAGGCTGACAACAAAGCTTCAAATCCATCAACAAGAAAGAGTTGTTTAGGATTATTTTCAACTTTTTGAATGATTTTTTGGAATACCATTTTTTGTAATTCTATGAATTTTGGAAAACGCATTCAAAATTCAACATTTAAAATTTAAGATGCCTAGTCTAATTAATTTTATACAAAATATCTTCTTCCTCTAATGCATTTAGTAATTCTTGTGTAATATTCACTTTTTTCTTCTTACTAGAAGTTTGCAATTTGATTTTTTCTTTAGCTTCATACAACGTAAAGTGCAACGACTTATCGCCTTTATGCGTTTCTAAGATTTCATTGATAAAATCGAGCTTTTGCTCTTTAAGCTTATTCACATCCAATTGGATAGTCAGTTTTCTAGCCGCAGTTTCCATCACATCTTGCAACAGTTGCATCGAATTAAATTGAATTCTAGGATCACCGCGTTTTCCTGTGTCTTTATTTACCCAACCTTCTTTTATAAAAGCTTTTATATATACAAATGAATTTGGAACAAAGAAATGTCTGAACTTTAAATAATCTTCCCCAAAAATTCGAAATTCGTATGACTCCAAATAGTCTTCGACGGTAAATAACGCCCAACCTTTGCCATTTTTAGAAACTCTATGCTGTACCTCTGTTACAACACCTGCAAAAGGAATTTCACGATTTACATATTTTTCCATTTGAGAGAAATAAGACAAATCACCTTTACAGAAAAACTTCATTTCTGCTTTGAAATCATCCAATGGATGCCCAGAAATATAAATTCCAACTACATCTTTTTCTCGTGCTAGTTTTTCCATCGTTCCCCATTCTTCACATGGTGGCACTTTGGGTTCTTCTATTTGTACTTCACTCGCTTCACCGAATAAACTAACTTGCGCTGAGTTTTTATTTTCTTGGAACTTTGCTCCGTATTTTACGGCTTTTTCTAAAAAAGTAATGTTGTCATTATTTTCAGTGTGAAAATATTGTGCTCTGTGTGTATCTCCAAACGAATCAAATCCGCCAGCAAGCGCTAAATTTTCAAATGCTTTTTTGTTAGCTGCACGTAAATCAATTCGTTTCGCTAAATCGAATACAGACTTGTATTTTCCTTCCGAACGTTCTTTTACAATAGTTTTTACGGCTCCATGACCCACTCCTTTGATTGCGCCCATTCCAAAACGTACTGCACCTTCATCGTTTACTGTAAATTTATAGAACGATTCATTTACATCTGGTCCCAATACATCTAACTTCATTCGTTTACATTCTTCCATAAAGAAGGTAATCGTTTTGATATCGTTCATGTTATTCGAAAGTACCGCCGCCATGTATTCGGCAGGATAATGTGCTTTTAAGTATGCTGTTTGATACGCAATCCAAGCATAACAAGTTGAGTGCGATTTGTTGAAGGCATAGGCTGCGAATGCTTCCCAGTCTTTCCAAATTTTCTCAAGTTTATCTTCTGCATGTCCTTTTTCTGAAGCTTGTGAAATAAATTTAGGCTTCATTTTATCAAGAACCGCTTTTTGCTTTTTACCCATCGCTTTACGTAAGACATCGGCTTCACCTTTGGTAAAATCGGCTAATTTCTGCGACAGCAACATCACCTGCTCTTGGTATACAGTAATTCCGTAGGTTTCTTCTAAGTATTCTTCACAAGCTTCTAAATCGTACTCAATATCTTCTTCTCCATGCTTTCTTCGAATGAAACTAGGAATGTATTCCATTGGCCCTGGACGATACAGTGCGTTCATGGCAATAAGATCGGCAAACGTTGTTGGTTTGAGCGATTTCATGTGCTTCTGCATTCCGGGAGATTCGTACTGGAATACACCAACAGTTTCTCCTCTTTGGAATAATGCGTAGGTTTCTTCGTCGTCTAACGGAATGTTTTCAATGTCTATTTCAACATTGTGTTTATACTTTACCAGCTTGACAGTATCTTTGATTAGCGTCAGTGTTTTCAGCCCCAAGAAATCCATTTTTAGCAGACCTGCGCTTTCCACCACCGAGTTATCAAACTGTGTACAGTACATGTCTGAATCTTTCGCCAATGCCACAGGAACGAATTTGGTAATATCGTCTGGTGTAATGATGACTCCACAGGCGTGAATTCCCGTGTTACGCACCGAACCTTCTAAGACACGCGCCATGTTGACCGTTTCTCCTTCTAGATTGTCTTGTTCGGCAATTTCTACCAATTCATTGATCAGTACAACTTCTTCTGCTCTAAACTTTTGTTTCAATTCTGCTTCTGACTTTCCAAAAATCTTTGCCAGTTTGGTATTCGGAATCAGCTTCGCAATTCTATCCGCATCACTTAACGGCAAATCTAGCACACGAGCTGTATCACGAATGGAAGATTTTGCTGCCATCGTTCCATAGGTGATAATTTGTGCTACTTGATTCGCACCGTATTTATCAATTACATAATCCATGACACGACCACGGCCTTCATCATCAAAGTCAATATCAATATCGGGCATGGATACACGATCAGGATTTAAGAAACGCTCAAAAAGTAAGTCATACTTTATTGGGTCAATATTAGTAATCCATAAACAGTACGCTACCACTGAACCGGCTGCAGATCCTCGACCTGGACCTACCGAAACATCCATATTTCTGGCTTCGCGAATAAAATCTTCTACAATTAAGAAATATCCAGGATAACCTGTATTTTCAATCGTTCCTAACTCAAAATCGAGTCGTTCTTCAATTGCTGGTGTTATTTCACCATATCTTTTTTTCGCACCTTCGTACGTTAAGTGTCGCAAGTATTTGTTTTCTCCACGTTTTCCTCCATCCATTTTGTCTTCTTCAAACTGGAATTCTTCTGGAATATCAAACGCAGGTAATAGAACATCACGTGCCAATTCAAATGGTTCTACTTTGTCTACAATTTCTTGTATAGAAAGGATTGCTTCTGGCAAATCTTTAAACAAAGTTTTCATTTCATCTGGCGACTTGAAATAGTATTCTTGATTTGGCAATCCGTAACGATATCCACGTCCACGACCAATTGGTGTGGCTTGCTTTTCACCATCTTTCACACATAATAAAACATCATGCGCTGTGGCATCTTCTTGCGCGATGTAATAGGTATTGTTCGTTGCAACTAGTTTTACATCATGCTTTTTAGCCAATTTGACCAATACGTCATTCACACGGTTTTCATCTTCTTGATCGTGACGCATGATTTCTATGTACAAATCATCTTGAAAAGTTTCTTTCCACCAAAGTAATGCTTCTTCTGCTTGAGTTTCTCCAACATTTAATACTTTGCTTGGCACTTCTCCGTATAAGTTTCCTGTCAATACAATAACATCTTCCTTGTATTGCTCTAGCACTTTTTTGTCAATTCGCGGAACGTAGTAAAATCCTTTGGTATATCCGATAGATGACATTTTTGCCAAATTATGATAGCCGTTTTTGTTTTTGGCGATCAATACGATTTGATATCCGTTATCTTTTCGCGTTTTGTCTTCGTGATCTTCACAGACAAAGAATTCGCAGCCTACAACAGGCTTAAGAATTTGCGCATCGGTAGTTTCTCCTTTTTCTTCAGCTTCTGCAATTTTTGCTTTGACACCTTTGTTATAGCCATTTACTTCTTTTACAAAGTGAAACGCGCCCATCATATTGGCATGATCGGTTATTGAAACTGCTTGCATATTGTATTTTCCTGCAGCCTTTACCAAATCGCCAATACTGGAAGTAGATTGTAATACTGAGAATTGCGAATGATTATGCAAGTGTGAAAACGGCGCATTTTTTAAAGCTTCAAGATTTTCTGCGATTTCTTGTTTTGAAATTCCATCACCAGCTTGTTCTTTAGCTAAACGCTTTCGTATTTTGTCAGAAGCCGCTTTTAGATTGATATGCTTCAATCCAATCATTTGGATTGGCTGCGGATTGTTTTCCGAGAAGCGTTCAAAATAATCTGGCGCAACGTCTAATTGCTCAATGGTATATTCTTTTCTTCGGATGAGTTCTAAAAAACAACGCGTAGTTGCTTCTACATCGGCAGTTGCGTTGTGCGCTTCACCAAATCCGATTCCGAATAAGTAGTTGTGTAACTCTGTAAGCGTTGGTAACTTGAACTTTCCTCCTCGTCCCCCTGGAATTTGACACAGGCTTGCTGTAGCTTCTGTACAGGTATTCAACACAGGAAGTTCTTGCAAATTATTTTCAACACCTTCACGATAGAATTCTGCCCCCATAATGTTGACATCGAAACCAACATTTTGTCCAACAATAAATTTCGCTTTTGATAAGGCGATGTTGAATTTTGCCAAGACTTCTTCTAACGTGATACCTTCTTCGGCTGCTAATTCCGTTGAAATTCCGTGAATTTTTTCAGCATCATACGGAATATTGAATCCTTCAGGTTGTATTAAATAATCTTGATGTTCAATCAAGTTTCCTAATTCATCATGCAACTGCCAAGCAATTTGTATACATCTTGGCCAGTTATCTGTATCAGAAATTGGTGCGTCCCAACGCTTTGGTAAACCTGTAGTTTCGGTATCAAATATTAAGTACATAGAGTGCTTTTACATAGAGGAAATTAGAACACGTAAAATTACAACTTTTTTTCCTGTTTTTCCGATGGAGTTATTAACACCATATCAGCAGCATAATAGACTGCCAGCACTCTTTTAAACCGAAAAAATCTTCACAATTATTGAGTTATTAACTATCGTGATTACTAAAAACGATATCTTTAACAAAAGTAACCACCGTTTTTCAACATACATAAGAAAGTGCAATTTCAACATAATCTGTACAACTGTACCATTTGCATCAGTTGTAACCACTTTGAGCAATACTGACTTTATTTCATACGGAACGATTAATCCTTTGTATTTATATATTGGAACCCACTAACCTTCACCTACTTCTTCCCAATTTGGCGCTCGTTCTAAATTGAGTTTCTTCACAGTAGATTCTCTAATATCATCATAATTAGTGATTCGTATTCTATAGAAAAATGCATTGGTTGACTCCACTTTTTTATACGGTTGACTTCCTTTCCATTTAGGCACAATTCCATCTTCATTTTTAGTTTCTCCCCATGAATTTAGCGCTTCTACAACTGTAGAATATACTTCTATTTTTTTTTATATTTTTTCTTTGACTTAATTTTAAAAAGCTTATTTCCTACTTCATAAAAAACCTCTTCATACGACAAAAGCGTGTCTTTCTTTTTACTTTCTTCTCTAGCCTCTTCTGATTGAAAATTATAAATTGTAAAGTCAGTATATTTAGTTGAGAACTCAGAACTAAAAACTATTTTACAGGAGTCACAGCCCCAACCCATGTTCCATATGTCATTATTTTTTAAATAATAAATTACAAAAAACATACCCTTTTAATTCTGATGTTTCTCTTGATTTTGAGTTCACCAAATACCAATTCCCTTCTATTTTTTTGCCACTATAATTGATTTCTAACTTGACATTGGTTTTATCAACCAATTCTAAAGGTTCTCCACAATAAAATTTCCCAATTCTTTCAGATTTTACATCAGGATTAGCTCTCACTATCAAACCGTTCTCTGCTATTACAGAGTAGAATTCCTGCTCTTGAATTTTAGGAATCAAAAAGAAAGTAAAGATTATTAAAATTAGAAAAGTTCACATTTGGAATTCAGTTATTGCAAATACTCAAATATTCGCATTATGACCACTTATTTTGGCGCAAAAATTACAGTTTATTACCAACGAACTTTACTTTTTCTCGTTTAAACACCAAAAAAAGCAATATTAAGTAGTTGTGTTTCAGAAATAATAGTATTTTTGCAGCCTTATTAATAATCGAGGTCGTGAACCTCACAAATTAATTTTTTATGTCTGTTAAAATTAGATTACAAAGACACGGTAAAAAAGGAAAACCTTTTTACTGGATTGTTGCCGCTGATGCGCGTGCAAAAAGAGATGGTAGATACTTAGAGAAATTAGGTACTTACAATCCAAACACTAACCCTGCAACGATTGACTTAAATGTTGATGGTGCTGTAAAGTGGTTACAAAACGGTGCTCAACCAACTGATACTGCAAGAGCAATACTTTCTTACAAAGGTGCTATGTACAAAAATCACTTGTTAGGTGGAGTTCGTAAAGGTGCTTTAACTGAAGAGCAAGTTGATGAGAAATTCAATGCTTGGGTTGCCGAAAAAGAAGGTAAAGTACAAGGTAAAGTTGACAGTTTAGCGAAAGCTGATGCTGATGCAAAAGCAAAAGCATTTGAAGCAGAGAAAGCTGTAAACGAAGCTCGTATTGCCGCTAATGCTCCTGTTGTAGAAGATGCAGCTGAAGATGCTGGAGAAACTCCTGCAGGTGAAGAAGAATAAATTATAGATATTACATATAATTTTTAGCCTAGTAAATAGTAAATTTGCTAGGCTTTTTTTTATGATATAGATATGCGAATTGAAGATTGTTTTTATTTAGGAAAGATTGTTAAGAAGTACAGCTTTAAAGGCGAATTACTAGCGAAACTCGATACTGATCAACCAGATTTGTACGAAGATTTAGACGCTGTATTCATACAACTTGGTCGTGATTTTTTACCGTTTTTTATTGAAAAATCATCTTTACACAAATCAGACTTGTTAAGACTTAAGTTTGAAGATGTAGACACAGAAGAAGATGCCGATCAGTTGTTAAAGTGCGATTTGTATTTACCATTAGCTGCTTTGCCAAAATTAGAGGGCAACAAATTTTATTATCACGAGATTATTGATTTTACGGTAGAAGATGCCTCTTATGGAACAGTAGGAATCATTTCTGGTGTCAATGATAATACTTCGCAACCTTTGTTTGAGATTGATCGTGATGGCATTGAAATTTTAATTCCAATCAATGATGATATTATCAAAAAGGTAGATCGTGACACTAAAACAATTCATATTGAAGCTCCCGAAGGATTAATTGATTTATATCTGTGATTTACAAAAAAAAAGATACTTTTATGGTAACCATTACAACTGAACCATGAAAAAAAAGTATCCTCTTCTATTATTTTTTCTTTTTATAAATTTTTGCATTGCACAAGTAGCAAATCCCGCCAGTAATATCAACTTATGTATTGCTAATGATTCTGGTATTTCTTGCAATTTTGATTTTTCAAATTCAATTGTAGAAATCATAGGAACGCAAGATTCTACTGGATTAGTTGTTTCTTTTTATGAAACCAATATGGATGCAATTACAAACACAAATGCTGTTCCTGTTACTGGATTTTGTAATACGGTGAATCCACAAACTATTTATGTACGCATAGAAGATTCAGCTTCGGGAATATTTGATACTACGAGTTTCGATATTTCTGAGACCTTTGCACTAAAATACCAAAAAGTGTTACTTTTCAATTTTTGAATTCTTATCTTTAATCATATGAGTTACAAATTTGAAACTAACATACAAATGGGCTTTAGTGATGGATATGTG
>Ga0189286_100250_pt1 | contig 21123 bp, 17 predicted proteins | sample UW69minimetaG_FD_130330 | JGI IMG/M metagenome (GOLD analysis project Ga0189286, IMG submission 130330) | Marine microbial communities from the Costa Rica Dome - UW69 mini metaG | ecosystem: Environmental > Aquatic > Marine > Oceanic > Photic zone | place: Costa Rica: the Eastern Pacific...
AGACCCCGATCAGCAGATCCACCGCGCCTAAGACACTGGGGTCAAAGAAAACCGGGTCAACGAGTTCAGTCGCGAGGTAATTGGCAATCACCATCTTCTTGATCAAGCCGGAAAGAACGAGCGTGATACCGAGGCCCACCATGGCAGGCGTCAGTGTTGGCTTGTCCTCCAGCTGTGGCAGAAAATGCGCCGCCCGAACAATCGGACCGGCCACAAGCTGCGGGAAGAAGGAAATGTAGAGGCATATATCCACCGCTGATCGCTGCGCGGCTACATCACGCCGATAAACGTCGACAATGTAGGAGATGCCCTGGAAGGTGAAGAAAGACACCCCCACTGGCAGAATGACTTCCAGGAAGGGAAGATCACGTTCCAGCCCGAGCGTAATGAGAATATCGTCGAGGCTTTCCAGAAAGAAGCCGTAATATTTAAAGAACCCAAGAACACTCAAATTGGCAATAACGGCCAGGCCAACAATGGTGCGGCGAAGCCCATCCCGTTCCAAGCCACCCAAGGCGCGTCCAAAGAGATAGTTAGCGAGCGAAGAGACAACCAGGAGACCGACAAAGCGCCAATCCCACCAGCCATAAAATGTGTAGGAGGCGGCGAGGAGAAAAAGTTTGCGCAGGTCCACGGTCCGTCGCAGCTCCCAGCTGACAACGAACACAATCAGAAAGAAAATACCGAATTCGAAAGTCGGAAAAAGCATTCCGCCGCCTCGGCCCCTAAACTTATTGCCCCACGCCGCTGAAGGTTAATTATCGCTTCAGCATGACAGTGGAGTGTCCCGCGAACGCCGCAGGAGCACAACGTTAGGGTGATATTTACCTTAACAAACGCGCCAAAAACCGGGCTATTCCGCCAGGCGTCGACGGCAACGAGAAACTCTTACCGGTCTGTTCAATCGGTCCCGCAGTTTTGGAGATCGTTTAAGGGCGTTTTCCCGACGGTGGCCTGAATTGGTGGATGAAACGACAATCTTTCGGGCTTCGGCGTTAGAGTGCATCCGACAGGCCGAAATCTATACGCCGCCAAATGCCACTGCCGCCAGGTCAAAATGACGATGGGAACCCACTGCGCCATGACTGTCAGGCAGGCTCGGACCAGGGCGCGGACGATCATTGCCGAGGCGAAAATCGGGCACGACCCGTCCGCCGAGCACTCTCGGATGCGGCAGCCCCGACGATCAAGGAGCTCAGACGGCGCTTCCTCGATGGTCCGCCCTACGCGTTCATGAATGATCGACGGATCTGGATGGGTCAACGCAACTAAGATACCTTACCGCCTCGATTTTACTGGATATTCTGAACAGGTGACCAATTCCCTGCTCTGACGTCTTGGCTACAAGGAGAAAAACAATTCGCCGTCAATGTATTGCGAAGACCGCTTGTTCGTTCTGGCTGAACAGGACCACATTATAAGGCTGCTTGCGACCGTCGACCTCCATGCCAGGTGAGCCCAAAGGCATTCCTGGGACAGCGAGACCGAATGCGTCCGGTCTTTCCTCCAAGAGGCGTCGAATGTCTTCGACCGGGACGTGTCCTTCAATGAGGTAACCGCCAACAATCGCCGTGTGGCAACTCTGGAGAGACAAAGGAACGCCAAGGGTCGCCTTGACCGACGTCAAGTTCTCGTGATCTTCAATTTCAACGTCAAAACCTTCCGCTTCCAGATGGTTGACCCATAAGCGGCAACAACCGCACAATGGGGTTTTGTGCACCAGCATCTTGGTGGCATGGGCAGTCGAAGAAACCATCAAAGTGCTAAGGATCAACGCGCCCGCTGCTAAGAGCGAAATGCCTAACGACTTCGTTTTGTTCATCATGTAACTTTCTTTTCAAAGAATGTGGCGACAAGGATGCGTTGCCACCGTTGTTTAGACTCTGTCTTTGTACCCGTGTGCATGATCCGTTTCAGGATCACGGCTCCTAAGGCGGGGGGCTTCCCCAATGGTGTTCTTCTATTTCTTGTCGAGCGGACATCTGCTCCATCATGTCGCGCAACATCGACATATGCTGATGACAGCGATCCGTCATTGCAGTTCGATTACCCTCGCGCATCATCGCAGCTATACGATTCCCCATCACTTTTTGATGCTGCGCCAGCAGCCTTGCTCGTTCTTCGGGGTCTTCTGCGACACGCGCCTGTTGCATAAGTTCGCGCATTTGCTGCATTTGTTTACGATGCTCTTGCATGGCCTCAGGGTCTTGCATCATGGCACCGTGACCATCCTGCCCATTCTGATCATTTTGCGCGTCGTCCGGTTGACCATGCTGGTGTTCAGATCCTTGGGCCGAGGCCGGTGAAACCACCAAGCTGGCAACGAAGATAGCCGTAATGAGAGCATGTTTCATGGAAGTCCTCCTCTGATTGCTAGAAAGTTTCCTTCGGTGTGGCGTCGGGCCGCGAGAGTGCCCGATCGTAAAGCATAGCGCCTGCCGAAGCACGCAAGCGCATCCTGGAACCCGGCCCTGCTCTCCGATGACAGGGTGGCTACCGGCTACCCCACACTATGGGTCGCTAGGACATCCGTCAGATTCAGGCGTTGCGTGGCGCAGCATGAATGCCCTCCAGCCGTGTTCGTTTGAGCAACATGGCATTCACCGCCACCAGAGCGGAACTTCCCGACATGGCGAGCGCGGCCACTTCCGGGCTGATGACAAAGGGAAAGAAAACGCCAGCCGCTGCCGGAAAGGCGACGACGTTATAGCCCACCGCCCAGAATAGGTTCTGATGCATCTTGCGAAGCGTAGCGCGCGACAACTCAATCGCACCCACCACATCATAGGGATCGCTTTTCATCAGGACGACGTCGGCGCTCTCGATGGCGACGTCCGTACCGGCGCCAATAGCAAATCCCACGTCGGCCTGGGTGAGGGCAGGCGCGTCATTAACGCCGTCGCCGACCATGCCAACCCTCTTGCCCTGGCTTTGCAATTCCTTGACCTTGTCTGCCTTCTGGCCAGGCAACACGTCCGCCAATACTGTGGTAATGCCAAGGCCCACGGCGATCCTGTCGGCCGTTGCCTGGTTGTCGCCGGTGAGCATAACCACCTCGACACCGCGTTCGCGCAGCATGGCCACCATGGGAGCCGCCGTCGGTCGGGGCGCATCCGCGATAGCGATCAGTCCGATCAGTCGACCCGCCTCAGCAATATGAACCACGGTCTGTCCGGCACCCTGCAACCGCTGTGCCTCGGCCTCCAATTCACCCATCGCAACGCTGCGTTCATCCATCAGGCGGCGGTTACCGAGCAGAACTTCCTGGCCTGCAATCTCCGCCCGCGCGCCTTTACCTTCGATATTCTCGAAGCCGGACAATTGCTGCTTTTGCAGGTCGGCGGCGCGCTCCGTAATGGCTTGCGCCAGCGGATGGTCGGACCCCTGCTCTACTGTGCCCGCCAAGGCGAGAACCTCGTCTGCCGACCTATCCGGAGAGGTAACCACTTCGACCACCTCGGGTGCGCCCATCGTCAGTGTCCCCGTCTTGTCAAAGACGATCGTGTCGAGCTTGGTCGCGTCCTCCAGGGCACCAGCATTCTTGAACAAAATACCGTTCATCGCTCCCAACCCGGTTCCCACCATCACCGCCATCGGGGTGGCCAGTCCCAGGGCATCCGGGCAGGCAATGACGAAAACGGTAATCGTCAGCGTCAAGGCGAACAGCAAGGGTTCACCAATCCACCAGAGCCATATAGCGAAGGTCGCCAGGCCGATAACGATCGCAATCACGACCAGCCATTGGGCCGCCTTATCGGCAAGGAGTTGCGCCGGGGCCTTGGAGTTTTGGGCCTCCTGCACCAGCTTGACGATCTGAGCAAGCGCCGTATCGGAGCCGACCTTTGTCGCACGATACTTGAAACTACCGCTCTTGTTGATCGTCGCGCCAATGACCTCGTCGCCAGGCTTTTTCGCCACCGGCATGGACTCACCGGTCAGCATGGATTCATCGACCTGCGATTCGCCCTCAACGATCTCTCCGTCGACGGGGATCTTGTTGCCGGGCCGGATCACGATGATGTCGTCCTTGAGAACGTCCGCAGTAGACACCTCGATTTCACGACCGTCGCGCAACACCTTTGCCATCGGCGGCGCCAGGTTCATCAGCGTGCGAATGGCGTCGGAAGCGCCTGCGCGGGCGCGCATCTCAAGCCAATGACCGAGCAGGATGAAGACCAGAAGCACCGCGACCGCTTCATAGAACTGAACGCCCGGAAAGAAAAAGGTCGCACCGACGCTGAATATATATCCGGTCCCCACGGACAGAACGACCAGCACCGCCATGTTGAGCACGCCGTTGCGAAGCGCACGCCAGGCGGCAACGAAAAATGGCCAACTGGGATAGAGCACCGCTGCACTTGCCAGGAAAAACAGCCAGATGTCCAGGCGGAGGCCGAACGGCGGCAGTGGGGGGGTATATAATTCGCCCATTGGCGAATAGACAAAGACCGGAATGCTGAAAACCAACGCAATCCAGAAGCGGTTGCGCATGTCGCGCACCATGGCTTCCATACTCATGCCGCCGCCATGGCCCATCTCATGGGCTGTATGATCCACTGCGTCGGCTTTTCCGGATTCCGCCTTTGCCTCGGCAGCTTCCCCCGCCTTGTGTTCATGCACTGGATGATCTTCTGGTTTGCCCATATGCTTCGGCACAAGTTCGCCACCGCAATGATACCCGCATTCACTGACCTTCGCCTTGATCTCCGCAAGGTCGATGCGTGTCTCGTCATATTCGACGGTGGCGCTGCCAGCGACATAGTTCACTTCGGCCTTGTGCACGCCGGGAAGCCGCGCGAGCTGTTTTTCAACGCCTGCCGCACTTAGCGAAGAGATCAGACCTGCGACTTCGATTACGGTCGTTTTCATAAGTACGTCCTTATTTGGTTCTTCATTTCGCACCCCAGCGACGGTGCAACAAATTGTAAATCCGACAGAACACCAGCCCAGCATAGATGCCCACCACATCAGCCATTTGAAAGCCTGGAAGCGACCGAGACCAGACGAGCGATCCGCTAATGCCGGTGCTGCCCAGATTGATTTGTTTTGGTTTTATCTCCCGATTTTCCGCGCCCGCTATGACCCTCATCGCCGCCGTGGCCACGGTGGCCACCGTGGCCAAAAAGATGCAGGCCGATGAACACGACCCCGATAAGGACCCAAATCCAGTTCTCTGCAAGCCATGCCATCTTTCGCTTCCTCTTCGCGACTGCGAGTCAATTTTTGGATAGCGCGACTGCGAGTCAATTTTTAGACAGATTATCAGCGGGCCACCGCAACTTTCCGGTCTACTAGTGTCTATTGTAAGACGCAGCCAGCGTTCATCCGTTACAGCAAAAAGCCAACTTTTTGCGTCGCGTCAATCACCAAATCGGTAAATGGTACTACCATTTTCAATTTTCCAACCATGTCCGGCGTAAACATCATCTGAATAAAAGTAGCAAGGCCTCCCATACGCGAAGTCGATGCTTTCCTGAATCACACGGTCACAGTCAAATCTGCGGTCAAACCGGGTTGGGTTAGCAATGACTATTGTCAAACTGTAACAAAACCCTCCGCCAACCGTCATTAAAGCATACACGGCACTACACATCGGCTGATGAGCCTTTTACGAAGTTATGAAAGTGGCCGACCGAACCGATATATTAGCACGGAACGTCCAAAGTGCAGACTGAACGAAAGAATGGCCCTACTATCACAACGCACATACCGGTTTTCAAAGACAAGCTGGCGAAACTTGAAAATCGTGGACTTGGAGGCGGCGAGGAGGCGCAAAAGTTAAGAAACACGATTGCCTTCGTGCAAATGGAAGCCTCCCCAGCCGGAGCAGAGAAAGTTGAACGTCGTTTTCTAGCTACGGCGGAATGACTGCTTTGCTGAAGAATTCGCACCGGGGCCTCTACACAAGGCGACCGCTCAGAGAGCCAGGAGACAGCAATGCCAAAGAACCGCGAGATCGAGCTGAAGGCAAGCATTGACCCCGAGCAGCTCGACAAGGTCAAAAGCCTTCCGGCAATCAGAAAGCGCACGGTGGGACGGGCGCGGTCGAGAAAGCTTGTAACGGTCTATTTCGACACGCCGGACCATGAACTCCGTCGGCAAGGCTTGTCTCTTCGCGTCCGCAAGGTCGGTCGCGCCTATGTGCAGTGCGTGAAGCTGACGCACTCACGCCTGGGCGGAATCCCAGTGCGGATAGAGTGGGAAGGCCCCGTCCCGAGCCAGAACCCCGCTATTTCCGTCATTGAAGAGAAAAAACTTCGCCGACTGATACGACGCGCCGGCCCAGACCGTCTGCAACCCGTCTTTCGCACAGATATCCAACGCAGTTCTCGAACGCTCAAATTTGACGACGGGAGTAGCGCGTCGCTCGACGTCGACGTCGGTGAAATCGTGACGGAGAACGACTCCGAGCCTATCTGCGAATTCGAACTTGAACTCGAAAGCGGCGCGCCCGAAAATCTGTTCGACCTGGCCTCTGAGATCGGTCAGGTGGTCCCGTTCCGGCTCGCCAGCATGAGCAAGGCCTCACGCGGCTACGCGCTTCTGACGCAGGACGATCCCAAGCCTCAGAAATATGCCAAGCTCAATCTCGTGAAAGACGCAACCGTGGAACAGGTGCTGACCGATCTGGTTCAACACTGCCTGGATCATCTGCGGGCAAATGAGACCGTCGTTTCGGCAACCGATGATAGCGAAGGCGTTCACCAGATGCGTATAGCCCTGAGGCGGTTGCGCGCCGCCATGCAGCTTTTCAGGCCGTCCCTTCCACCCGATCAGTATGGATGGATCATCACCGAAGCCAAATGGTTGACGTCCGAGTTGTCGGCGGCACGCGCATGGGATGTCTTCGCCGACGAGTTCATGCCGCCCGTGACGCAGCTTTATGCAAAAGATCAGGAATTCATTTCCCTTACCACGCCGGTGGAACAAGCAAGACAGAAAAGTCACCAGCGCGCTCGCGATGCCATCGGGACAAAACGCTACACGGAATTTCTGTTACGTCTCAGCGCATGGCTATCCAGCCAGGCTTGGCGTGAACAGTCGGTCACGGAACACACGACACGTCTTCTCGATCCCATCGGCGAGCATTGCGTGACGCTGCTGCAGAAGCGGGATCGGCGCGTTCGGAAACGAGGACAAGATATTGAAAACCTGTCCGACGAGGCTCTTCATGAGCTACGGCTCGCGGTAAAAAAGCTGCGCTATGTGGTAGATTTTTTTGAAAATCTCTACCCAAAAAAACAAGTCAAAGCCTACCGGAAGCATCTGATCGACCTTCAGAACAGGCTCGGATATCTGAACGATGTCGCCGTCGCCGACACACTTGTCCGCGAACTGCCCTACACCGGCGAAGATCAGGCACTCCAAGCCCCGGTCTATGTCGGCGGCGTCATCGTCGGCTGGCACCGCCATGCGGCCATCGCCGCAAGGCGGAGCCTTGTCAAAGACATGGCGGCGTTCCTGCGCACCAAGCCGTTCTGGGGTGGCTCATGAGGTTCCGGGAAATGAGGGGACAGGGCAAGACACGTTCGGTCCATTCGAAACTGATGGCAGGCCGATGACCGGCGTCATGGCGCTCATGATCGTCGGCGTCATTGTCGTTCTGGTGTTTGATTACACCAACGGCCTGCAAGACGCTGCCAACGTGCTGGCAACGATTGTGGCCTCGCGGGCGGCAACGCCGATCCAGGCGGCTATTCTCGTCTCGTCTTTCACGTTTCTCGGGCCAATTCTCGGCGGCACGGCGGTCGCCAACACGATCGGCAATTTCGTTGACGTGACCGACCTTGAGAATATCGTGTCATTGACAGTAGTGCTTGCCGGGCTGGGCGGTGCCATTGCGTGGAACCTGATTACTTGGTGGCTGGGTCTGCCGGCGTCGACATCTCAGGCGCTGGTCGGCGGCCTTGTCGGCGCCGTCGTCGTCGCCGCGGGGCCGGACCACGTCGTCTGGGGCTTTGCCGCTGCGACCACCGGCCAACTGACCGGTGTCACCAAGGTTTTGGGCGCGCTGCTCATCTCGCCAATACTCGGATTTCTCTTCGGCTGGGCGATCCATCGGATAATGGGCTTTGCCTTACGCGGTGCGCGTCCCACCGCCAATCGATATCTTCGTGGATTTCAATGGCTGGCAACGGCGGCGCTCGCCTTTTCCTTCGGCACGAATGACGCACAAAAAGGCATGGGCATCATTGCCATGCTACTGGTGCTGGGCGGCGTGAACACCGAATTCTACATCCCGTTCTGGGTCATCTTCGCCAGCGCGACAACAATCACCCTGGGCACACTCGCGGGCGGCTGGCGAATCGTGCGGACCCTGGGTTTCGGCATCTACAAGGTACGTCCCGTACACGCCCTGGATGCTCAGTTGACATCGGCCAGTGTAATCCTGGCAGCGTCCGCCATTGGCGGCCCGGTCTCAACCACTCAGGTGGTCAGCACCTCCATCATGGGTATCGGTGCTTCAGAACGGCCAAGGTCGGTCCGTTGGGGCACGGCCAAGGAGATCATCGGCACATGGCTCATTACAATGCCGGGAGCCGCGACCGTATCGATCGGAATTTACCTTCTGATCCAACTGCTGTCCGGCATCGCCTAGGCAGAAGGCCAGCGCGCTTGAAGAAGAAAGGGAAGATGGAATGACGAACAAGGCAGGCGCGGTAACGCGCGAATCCGCATCGCGGTTCTCAAGGCTCTTGAACGCAATGTTTCCTCGCATGCCCGACTTTCATGGGCTGCTCAATGAGCAATGCGCTCTTGTCGTGTCCGGAATGGATGTCTTCGTCGCTTTCATAGAGACCGGCGACGCCGCCAAGGCAATGGAAGTGCGGCGGCTGGAGCATGAAGGCGACAAGCTGAAGGTAAGAAACATCGACGTACTGAACCAGTCTTTTTCGACGCCCTTCGATCGCGAGGATATCTTCCGGGCGATAACGACAATCGACGAAGGGCTCAACTATGCCAAAACCACGGTACGCGAGATGGAGATCCTTGGTGTCGAGCCTGACAAGCACATGCTTGAGATGGCGAGGTTACTCAGTCAGGGCGCAAAAGCGCTGCAGGCGGGTTTCATGAAAGTGAAGACGGACCCGGCCGGTGCAGAACGCGATGCGGCGGCCGTCCGCAAGACCGAGCGCCAGGTCGAAAAGATCTATCGCAGTGCGATCGCCGAACTGTTTGACCCGGAACATTATGCTCAGGACCTTAAGGTGCGGCGCAGCGAGGCGGAAGACGACCTGGCACCGTTGCTCGAACCGATGGAGCAACAGGAGTGTAACGCAGTCGGGAGAGGGCTCTCCTTCGTCTTGAGGGCGTTGAAACGTCGGGAAATCTATCGCCACATCTCCAACGCTTCCGACCATATGGCGCACGCTGGAGACATTTTGCACGACATCGTCGTCAAGACAGCCTGAGGCGTGTCGCCGCAGCAAATCAGACGTTGAGGAGTTTTCGAGATGAACGAAAAGACGAACAATAACATACAGGTTGGACCAAAGGGCTATAAGGAGACCCTGCGGCATCTTCAGGTTGAACTGGTCAAGCTACAACGGCATCTGATCAAGAACGACCTTCAGATTCTCATTCTTTTCGAGGGACGCGACGCGGCTGGCAAGGATGGCGTCATCAAACGGATCACGCAGCATCTGAGTCCACGCGAAACCCGCGTCGTGGCCCTTGGCAAGCCATCGGACCGTGATCGCCATTCCTGGTATTTTCAGCGTTATATCCAACATCTGCCCCCGACCAAAGAAATGGTCCTGATGAACCGGAGCTGGTACAACCGCGCAGGCGTGGAACGTGTCATGGGATTCTGCACAGACGCGGAATACGAAGAATTCATGCGCTCGGTGCTACCATTCGAACACATGCTCGTGGATTCCGGGGTGCAATTGTTCAAATACTATCTGGACATCTCAAAAGAAGAGCAGAAGCGGCGGCTCAAGGACCGCCGCGTCAATCCTCTCAAGCAGTGGAAGATCAGTCCCATCGACAAGGTCGCGATCAAATATTGGGATGACTACGGCGCCGCGCGGAACGAAATGTTCGCCCGCACACACAATCCGATAACGCCGTGGCATGTGGTTCATGCCGACGATAAGAAGCAGGCCCGGCTCAATGTCATCCGTCATCTGATGTCGCTGGTTGACTGTCCGGACAAAGACAAGCACGCCGCCAATCCGGACCCGGAGATCGTCTTCACCTATGACGACAAACATCTTAAAAACGGCATGATCGCCCAATGACGAGCGACCACCAGCCAAAGCCGCTGCCTGGTGGACATTGTTGAAACGGTCTTCAGCGCCCTCGGGACGGCGGCGTACCGATCCCGACATCTATCTGTTTCGATGGTTTCGCCCAAACCTTGACCGACGGATAGACCGGTAAAGAAAAATTTCGGCCTTCAGTGGCCGCCATGCTCGCCCTCGGTTGTCCAACGCGACAAAAAGATACGTTCATAAACGAATACCGCGCCAATGGCGACGCCCGCAACCACCACGATCAGCGGATCAGTTTGCAGCTTCAAGGCACCGAAGACACCGAGCACAACCACGTCGAGTGTGATGGCTGCGATCAGCACCCAGCCCCTCGCGCCGATCTCGTGGCGCAAGCGACGGAACACGCCCCAGTGGATCAGGATATCCATCACCAAGTAGAAGAAGGCGCCAAGCGACGCGATACGGCTGAGATCGAAGAACACAGTCAGAACCGATGCGATCACAACAGTGTAGACCAGTGTGTGCTCGCGGATCGGACCGGACATACCGAAATGATTGTGGGGTATCATTTTCATGTCGGTCAGCATCGCCAGCATGCGCGAGACGGCGAAGACGCTCGCGAGCACACCCGACGCGGTCGCGATGACTGCAAGCACGACGGTAAAGTAGAGGCCATAGACACCGAAGACAGGTTCGGAGGCTTGTGCTAGAGAGTAATCCTTGGCGGCCACGATCTCTCCGAGCGAGAGGCTGGAGCCAACCCCGAATGCGACCAGCAGATAGACCACTACGCAAATAGCGATCGAAAAGATGATCGTCCGCCCGACATTGCGGTGCGGATCGACGATTTCGGCTCCGCTGTTGGTGATCGTGGTGAAACCTTTGAACGCAAGGATTGACAGCGCAACCGATGCCGTGAAACCTGCGATCGGAATGGTGTCCGATGATCCGGAAGCGGGCTCAAACGTGAAGCCGCTGGCCGCTAGCGCCGCAATGCCGAAGATCGCGATGCCGCCGATCTTCAGGAACGCCATGACGAGCGAGAAGAGGCCGACGGAGCGGTTTCCCGATATGTTGACAAGGTAGGCAAAGACGATCAACCCGACTCCAAGCGCAGGCACAAGGATGGCGTCCCCGGACAGATCGAAAGGCCTCAGGAGGTAGCTGCCGAAGGTCCGCGCGACCAGGCTCTCGCTAATCACCATAGAAAGCGCCATCAAGAGCGAGGCCGCCGCCGCGACCGCGCCCGCTCCGTAGGCCTTCTGAAGGATCATCGCGATTCCACCGGCAGAGGGAAATGCGTTCGACATCTTCACATAGGTGTAGGCACTGAACCCGGTAACGATCCCACCCGCGATGAAGGAGAGCGGAAACCATGGCCCGGCCAACTCTGCGATCTGGCCCGTCAGCGCGAAAATTCCCGCCCCGATCATCACACCGGTACCCATCGAAATGCCGCCAATCAGTGTGATGCTGTTCTCTTGGTATTCAGATTTCATCGTCTGCTCTCATCTTTTTTTAAAAGCGGTTGCCCGAGCAGGCTCGGCGCATGATTGCCGGGGCCGAAGACCTTCCACAGAGATGTAAATAGAGGAACCGGACCGGTCGATTAGCAATAGGCCGTTCAAGGCCACAATGCCAGTGACGATATGGAAATAATCTAAGGGGAAGACATCGCCAAGCCCATGGGCATCCTCTCCAAGGCTGATTAGATGGCCGATACGGGGTCGAGAATGAACCTGCCCGGCTCGACCTCGGGAATATGAGCACCGCTTGTCACTAGACGTGCCGGGTTCGGTCGTCGGAGTCTCGCCCAAGGACACGCCACAAGTGCCGATCATTATGTAAACAGGGAACAAAGTGCAGCCTGTTCGTCGGTCATGGACAGTTTATCTTTGCCACCGTGCGTGGGTCGAGTTGGTTGACGACACCGTTCATCGGCACATCTTCAAACTTACAGAGCTAACCACACGGGGTCTTGGCAGGCGGCTCTCAGACGATTTCGTTACAGATGATGTCTATCGTACGCCTTCGTTTCCCTTCGGTTCCGGACGGTCCGTTCGCACCACCCCACACCGCCAGGAAAAATTTGTGTAACAATATGTGGCCGCTTTGCGTCCTTAGTTACACCTTGAGAATCTAGATTGTCGTAGCTATCCGCGGTTAACGGCGGATAGCAGAATCAAGCTTGTTTGGAACACAGACATGACTAGGCACATCATCGAATGGCTTGCTGGCTTGGAAGGCTGCCAAATATTCCGGATTTCACCCTGTCGACGTGCAAAAAAAGCGCAGGACAAACGGTCAGATTGTTATTTCACTGCGGGGCACTCAACCGGTGACGGACATGCGGAGGATGGGGGCGGGCACTCGGGCCCGATAAACCCGGACGATTTCGACGAGCGCGAACTAAAGGAAATCCTGCATGAGTTGATTGGGACACTCATCGAGCTCTTGGATCCCCGCTACGCAGAGGTTGTTAAACGTGCGGAAATATTGGATCAGCCCTCATGCCAGATTGCAGATGAAATGAATCTCAGCGAACAAGAGGTTGCTATCCGCCTGCAGGCAGGGCGTCGCGCCCTTCTCCATCTCGTCTTGTTGACGTTGCAACCACACCTTCAGGAATGATCGAGCTGCTCGTCCGCGTCGGCAGCGGTCAGCGCTCCCCTAATCGCGTCGGTCATACCCACGTGACGATGCCACCGGCCCGTCTCCTCGTGGACTCAGCACACATCAAAAAAAATCGAATTCGGAAATCGGTAAAAAACATTCCGCCGCTTCAGCCCCTAAACCCATTGCCCCACGCCGCTGAAGGTTCATTATCACTTCAGCCTGACAGTGGCGTGTCCCGCGAACGCCGCAGAATCAAAATGTTAGGGTGATATTTACCTTAACAGGAGCAGCAGAAAACCAAGCTATACTGCGAGGCGATGGCGACAGACAAGCGCTTCATAGGGCTTGATCAAACTGTGCCACAATTTGGCGGCCAGATGGTCCGCACCAGCCGGAGTCAGATGGACATGACCCCCATAGGCGAGCGGTGGTTCGCGAAAGACAAAGTCGTGAATGGCACACGCACCGCCCATTGCGGCCGCACCGTCCCAATAGGCCAACCCTTCCGACCGGGCGACCTCACGTTGCACAGACCTGACAGCGCGGAGATTTGGCGGCGCGTGCCAGCGTCCCAAGACAGGGTCCCGATCCTCATTCAGACTGGCATAGGTCGCACGTTCGTTAAGCGCCAGGGCCTCACAAGGCAAAGCGGCCCGCGTGGCTACCTGTTGCGACGGCCGCAATTCCGCCCAGGCTGGTAATCGCGCCCCATCAAAGGCACCGAGCATCAAGATTGTCGCACCCGGCACCCGCGCCTTGAGCCATCGAACCTGGTTTTCCAAGTGGTCCCTGTATAGGTCAGCGTTCAACGCATCATCAAAGCCCTCATTGGTGCCATAGCCCAGAATAATCAAGTCTGGCTGCATTGCGTCAAGCTCTGGCCCCACAATGCCCGCGTCCCAGACATCCATCACCCTGAGCGTTGCGCCAGGAATCCCGTGGGCTTCATAAACCACACCAGGACCGCTCCCCTCGCCACCCCAGCCGAGAACCGCCACCGGCCCGTCTCCGCGTGGGCGCAGAACAACACGCCGAGCAAGGTTCACATCAGCTGAAACCTGCATCAGGCGCGAGAAGGCACCATTGGTTTGGAAGCTCGCCCTCTCTGCGCCATCCACCAGAAGAGATATCGATCCACCACCTGGCTGTTGAAGCAGGTTGAGCCTGATGTCGTCCAGCGGAACGCCCTCATCAACGGAAAAACTCATCCACTCTTCCTCAGAAGCCGCCTCAGCCCTAAATCCGCTGAGCCCAAACGGTCCAACCCCAGGTCCGGAAAGACTAGAGAATATAGTCCAGCCTTCACTCATCTCGACACTGATGCCCTGGCGGTGGTAATAGGGAAAGGGCGATCCAGGAGGCAGCTGACCGCGCCCGGCATCGCCAAACCGCGCAACAAATCTAGCTTGCAAAGAACCTGAAAACCGGTCGCCGGCAATGTGGCTGTCACCCAGATGCAGCACACGCAGCATGTCAGCGCTTGCACCACTCTCAAGTGCATAGAGACGGTCATAAAACGCACTGAGTGCAGGGTCAGCAGGAACGGATGGATCACACGGCTCAGATACGCATCCGCTGATAGAGAGTGCCAACAGACCTGTGAGCCATCTTGGGCTCAGAGGCCCAGTTTTCAGAGTCTGGGCCAACGCCAGTCATCCGCACGCCCGGGACGAAGCTCAGGCACATCGCTTGGTTCCGTCTCGACCGAGGAAGCAACGAGTGGCGAGGCCTCAGCAGGAGGCGTAGAGCTCGTCGGCGCAGGCGTCATCGTAGCAAGCTCAGACGTGTCCTCTGCTTCCACCGCAGAGCGCTGAACAGGCGCCGTCGCCCCCGGGAGAATGCCTGCATTCCGGTCCCGCACAAGATCATCAGCAACTACAGATGCCAAGACCCTATAACCAGCCAACGTAAAGTGAATGCCATCATCTGCCCGGAGCAGCCTGCGCCGGCCATTCGTGTCTGGCCCATAAGCCTGATAAGCACCTGACGCATCTGCCAAATCATTCCAGGTCGGAATGAAGGGCACACCATTGGCCACCGCACGTTCTTCATAGATAGAGTTGAAATAGCGCATGTCACCACCAAAACGCGGGCTGCGCATCACCGGAAGACCGACCCAGTAAACCAAAACACCACGATCCGTCAGAGACTGTGTAAAGCGATCAACCCGCGCTTTGTAAGCAGCTTCCCAGCTAGGTGCACGAAGACGGTGACGCCGCCCCTCATCATCAACCAAAACCTGCCGGTCATTGGTGCCGATCATAACAACAGCAATATCGATCTGTTCTTCAGCGAGCACTTTTTCAACTTCGGCGTTCCAGTCGAAATAATCCTTTCGGACAAAACCCGTCGACACTTTGGAGCGCTTGATAATGTTGAAACGCGGATCGGCTTTGAGCTCACGATAAAGACCGGCCCAGAGGCCATCGCCGAGGGAATCGCCCAAAATCACGACATTCATAATCCGGTCAAGCAGAGGAGGTGTCCCCCGGTCGCCCGGTTCAGAGATGGGCGGCATGATGGACACCGGCGCATTGGGCGCTGGCAGCGAGGGGGTCAGGGCCGCCCTGTGAGAAATTGATGGCCTCGGCAAAGGAATAGGGGCAGAAACTGTCCCAAATCCACCTGGCTCAGCCCGAGATGGCCACGCCCAGAGTGCCGTCGCCAAAACTACAAACAGCGCCAGTGCAAACCGGAAAAACCACTTAAATTCAATACCTTGCGCGCGCAACACCCCGTCCTTCACAAAAACACCCGGCCAGCCCGCCCCATTTTGGGACAGCATTTCGCCCTTCTAGGAGGGACTGGTGCAGCCGCCATGCCGGAAACCCGAAGACCGCTAGACCAATAGTAGGAGGGTTCCGCGCCTCTGCCAATCCGATTTCGCGAGGCGGTGATCATACTGCGGTGCGGAGAATGTCGCTTACAATCCGTTCCAGGTCGTTCAGCGAGGAGCAGACCACAGCACGGTCACAATGGGGGCTCAGCCGTTTCATCTCGGAATCGCCCGTATTCCAAAGGGTTTTCCCTTCAGGATTGAGCCACAGAACCCGCCGGGCACGATCATGAATCTTGTCCAGAATGTCCGCCCGGGGATCGCCAAAATTCGACCGTGCGTCACCAAGAACCAGAACGGTCGTCCGGTGATCAATATCGTCGAGCGCAATCGCCTCAAAATCCTCAAACGCGCGACCATAGTCCGTCGACCCACCGCCATGGATGGAGAGCGCTTCAGCAATCGCCTCTTCGATCTTCTTATCTGCAAAGAGGTCCGTCACTTCGCCCAGCTGATTGGAGAAAGCGAAGGCCCGCACTTTTGGCAAGACCTCCGTGAGCGAGTAGAGGAACATCAGGAGGAAGGTCGCATATTGCGCAACAGAACCAGACACATCACAGATCGCGACCACCTTTGGCCGGTCCACTTTCGTCTGCTTCCAGGCAATGTCGAACATAAGCCCGTCATACTCAATGTTCTGGCGGATCGTGCGCCGGACATCCAACTGGCCCCGGCGCGATCTCTTTTTGCGCCGCGAGTTGAGCGCAAGAAGACGTTTGGCCATTTTGCGAACCAAAGCCTGCATCAGCTTGAAATCGCGCCGGTCGACATTGGAGATATTAATCTTGGAGAGAACTTCTTCTCTGAGCTGTCGTCCAGCATTCGCTGTATAGAGCTCCAGCTGCCGCTCAACATAATCGCGAACTTCCAGACGAAAGGTTTCACGCAACTCACGAAGATTGTCTGCACGAGCCTCACCGGCAGATGTACCCGACCTTTGCTCTTGAGAAATCGTTTCGTTCAAACCTTCGAGACCCATCGCTTCCATGATGCGACGGGTAAAGAGGCCTCGTTGCGTGAAAAGCCGGATCCGATCCGCCCCCACTTCGCGGCCCGCTGCAGCAAGCTGTGCCTGAAGCTCAACATCATCACCACTTTCAAGCAGGGCGGTCAGATCGCGATCTGGAGACGCCTCGCCGCCTTCGGCAGCTCCCTCCCGATCATCTGAGCCTGATCCACCAGAGCCTGGCGCGGAACCACTATCACTTGGCTGCCCGGAGCCCTCACTCTCTCCACCCTCGCCGTCCTGCTCTTCACCTTCTTCGCCCGCTTGACCTTCGTCTTCTTGAGACTGCTCGCTTGCGGCTTCATTCTCATTGCTGGCGGGCTTCGGCGGCTTGAACTGATCAAACGCAAAAAACTGATCAAAGCACTCGTTGAAGGCAAATTTCTCGTCATCCGTTTTCGCTAGAACTTGGGAAAGAGCATCTTTCAACACCTGCCGATCTTCAAAGCCCACCAGCTCCGCCACGCGGCCAGCATCCACGCTCTCAGAAATGGAGACGCGAACATCCTGAGCGCGTAGCGCGCGAACGAAATTGGAGAGAACCTGGCTCATGGCATTACTCCGCCCCCATCACTCCGCAGCTGCGCGGGCCTTAGTGGTCAGAGCATTGATATCACTATCAATATTGTCGATATCATCCTGGAACTTGAGCAACACATTGAGCGTATTGCGCACCATGTCTGAATCCAGCTCCTTGGCGTGGAGAAGAACCAACGTCCGGGCCCAGTCAATCGTCTCACTGACCGCAGGTACTTTCTTCAGCTCCAGCTCTCGCAGATTTTGAACGAACGAAACAAGCTGCTTGCGCAATCCCTCTTCAACTTCTGGAACACGGGCAGTGATGATCCGCGTTTCTAGGTCGGCATCCGGGAAAGGAATATAGAGGTGAATACACCGACGCTTCAGCGCGTCCCCGATCTCCCGCGTATTGTTCGAAGTGAGGAACACGATCGGTGAGCTCTTCGCTTTGATCGTTCCAAGCTCTGGCACCGTGATCTGATATTCAGACAAAAGTTCCAGCAGAAACGCTTCAAACTCATCGTCCGACTTATCGATTTCGTCAATGAGAAGAACCGACCCGTTTTCCGACCAAAGAGACTTCAAGAGCGCCCGTGGTTCCAGAAATTCCTCCGAGAAGAACGTGTCATCAAATTCATGCAGGCGGTCCATGGACGCGGCCAAACCCTGCGCACCCTCCATCAGATCACCCAGCTTCTCTTTCAGCACCTGCGTATAGAGAAGCTGCTTGCCATATTTCCATTCATACAATGCTTTGGCTTCATCGAGGCCTTCGTAACACTGAAGACGGATCAACTCGAGATTGAGAAATTCCGATGTCGCCTTGGCAAGTTCTGTCTTCCCAACACCAGGAGGCCCCTCAACCAGAATGGGCTTCTCCAGGTTTCGGGCAAGGAAGATCGCGGTCGCAATATGGGCGTTACAGATGTAGCCCTCTTTCGCGAACCCATCCTGGATATCTGAAATTTCTACTCTTGGCGCTGTCACGTCTGTCTCTCTGTCTTCAGTCAATATCGGTTGGGCCGGACAATATCACAGGAGACCCGGTACGCACGTTTTGAATGACATAAAGTCAGATCAGCGATTTAACGCAGCGACACGGAGGATTTTTCGCACGACAGCCGCCTGATCTGCCGCCCCGAGCTTAGTCTTGATGTGCGAAAACTGGGTCCGAACAGTGGCCATGGAGACGCCCATCTCAGACGCATATTCAGCAAGCGGCGTGCCGCCGACAAAGCGTGCTGCCAGTTCTGCCTCCCTAGGAGAAAGGCGATACCAAGCACAGAGAGCCGCCTGATCCACGTCCGCAGGTGGCTCATCATCCATCAACAAGCGGAGCATCGCAACGGGCGGGGCAATTTCGTCCGCGCTAATTGCCTCCAGTCTGTAACAACGCAAAAAGAGAGGCGCATGTGGCTCTGCCCCCAGGCGAGCAAATGAGGTGCCGCCCAGCACTTGGTTGGCCCTGCGTCTGAGGAACTGCTTCTGAAGAATATCCTCCAGCGCAGCATCCGCCTCTGCCGACACACCCGCCAGCCGACCGTTCCGCCGACGTAAATAGTTGCCCTTCTCCAGACAGTCTTCAGCTCGCCTGTTTGCATGCAGAATATACCGGCTGGCGGTAAGCAATATCATCGCCTCGTCATAATCGTAAAATATCCGCGAGAACCAATCCTGGTCGAGTTGGTGTTGGGTCACTACAGCGCCATGGGCCAACCGCTTTTCAATAAACGACCAGACCCAATCAGGCCCATGCTCCTTTGACCAGGCAAACATCTCCTCAACCCGCTCGCGCATGTGAGGCTGGATATTGTCTTCAACAATTTCCAGATAATCTTCCTGCAAACCTTCAGAGCTCACCCGATGCATCTGAGATCGACGCCCGGAATGCGCACGAACAAAATGTCCAATACTGGAAAAAATCGCTTCCATTTGTGGTGAAAAGGGTTGGTCCTTCTGCAATGTCTCCGGTACATCATCCCAGTAACTGAGTTGCACAGGCACCTGTGCACCCTTTGCCCGTTCAGCAAGGAGGCGTGCATCGTCAGCCAGAATATCCGTCACATTCACATGGATGCTCATAGGCGGTAGCCCGTCAAGGTCAGCAAAAACTGGGGACGCAACCGGATCCGCCGGGTCTGCACCTTGCAGGTAGTCGCTCAGGAGCGTCGCCAACAGTTCCAGATCCGAGACCCGTCCATCATCCTTGATGTTACTGACATAAGTGCCGCCCATCATGGTGAGATCGACCCAGGGGAAAATCACGGCAACCCCCGCAGGCATCGGGTCTCCCTGGTCCCGCAGCGAAACCAGTGCGGAAAGCGCAATAGCGGCCCCCGCGGTGTCACAGGCAAACACAATACGGTTCGCTGCGATATCCCGACTGAGCAGATGCCGGTAGACGGCGACAATATCTTCAATTGCGAGCGGAAAGGGATGCTCAGGGGCCAGAGCATATTCCGGCATCACGACCTGACCCTTCACTTCGGCAGCCAGTCGTTCTGCAATACGTCTGTGCGACGGTCCCGGATTCATAACGAAGGTGCCGCCATAAACATAAAGGATGACCGGACATGTCTCGCTCGCCTGCTCATTGGCAAACCAGCTGGCAGCGACTGAAAGTCCGTCATCTGTCTTTTGCATCACACCCGCTACGTCCATCTGTTGTCCTCACGAGCTTTATGCATCCCTAAATTTGATGAACCATCATCACTAATGATGATGCCAGAAAAATTGGAAAGTGAAACCTTGTCCGAAATCAGATTTTCGCGCGGGGGTGCATCATGCAAAAGAAAATGGCTAAAAAGCTTGTGTTTTGTGGTGTCGGGGCAGCTGCTCTTATCGCGAGTACGTCCGCTCAAGCGTCGCCAGGCTGTGATTCAGCGAATGCAGGAGCCTTCAACCAGTCGACTCCGGCAAACACCAACCTGTTTACGCAAACAGGGGGGACCTTTGATATTGGAGACACACTATTCGGGACTGTGACGGGCAGCCCTCTCAGCGCCGCGATCGATCTGCTGCCTGGACCCGATCCAATCTTGTTCCTGAACAACGCAAATGGGTCAGGGTCCCATACATTGACCGTCGGTGGACCACGCACCATCGACATCGTGCTGGCGGGCGGCCCCGGCGGACCAGCATCGCTCACTTTCACCTGTACGCCGGTCGGCGGCGGTGGCGGCCCAGGCGCGACGCCTGGCTCGGTCGAGCAATCTGGTGCGGTGACTAACAGCACCACGACATCTGTGATCGTCGAAAACGGCGTTGTGAACGGCATCATCGACGGCGCTGCTCAGGAAGACCCAACATCAGAAGATCCAAAACCCGCAGGCCCCACTCAGGCGGAGATCGACGAAAGAAACGACATAACCAGAGAACTGTTCAACCTTGAGGCAGACGAAAAAAGCTTGGAAGCAGAACTCAAAGAGCTGCGACGGAGGCTGGTTAATTGGGAAAAGGCGCAAGAGAGAGGTTCGATCCCAGGTACGAACGATGGTTCCAGCGACGGGTTTGCAGCGGCGTTCACCCGCATGTTTGTTCCAGTCGATGTATACAATGATCTTAGAAAGCCTGATGAGTTGGCAGAAGATCGTGCGAAAAGCGCTGAATTCAGCCGCATATATGAAATGCGAGCAAACATCCGAAAAGCAGAAGAGGAACTTTCCAGCAACCGCAGCAGGCAGGCAGAGATAAAGGAACGTCTGAAAGAGCTGCCAGAGGAAACAAATGATTTCACTCCAGATCCTGAAGATCTGGACGACGGAGACGCCATCCTCTTTGTTGGCCGTGATCCGTTTGCCCGCGCGCTGATGCGCTATCGCGGCTTCCGTCTGGATGTGGCGGACACAGGCGAAGGCTTTTCAGACACCGTAAAGCCCCTCTCCTTCACCCGCACTCTCTCCTCCACCATCGTCGGTTGGGTCCGCGCG
>Ga0189286_100252_pt1 | contig 21051 bp, 19 predicted proteins | sample UW69minimetaG_FD_130330 | JGI IMG/M metagenome (GOLD analysis project Ga0189286, IMG submission 130330) | Marine microbial communities from the Costa Rica Dome - UW69 mini metaG | ecosystem: Environmental > Aquatic > Marine > Oceanic > Photic zone | place: Costa Rica: the Eastern Pacific...
AACCAATCCACAATTGGGGATTAATATTAAATCAATTTTTAACTATATTTGAAAAAAGGGTTCAACTCTAAATAGAGCTAAACCCGTCTATATCATTTACACAAAATTTTGGACAGTGTCTAGGAAAAAAGTTCTGCTTTCTATTTTTTGTATGAGCTGTACCTTTTATTAGCATCTACGTCTTTAGATTTTATTGATTTTATGAAATAAATCTACTACATTTTTCAAGTTTTTAACTACATTTCAACATTTGAAATAACTGTCTTTCATAGTGTAACTGATAAAAACTTGGATGAAAATCTCAGTGATTTTAATTTAAAAACCACATAAAATCTTCCTTTTATCCCACTTAATAGGGGATGTCTCCGATTCTCTTTTTGAATTATGTATAACGTATGAATAACAGGAATTCCTGTTATTTCCACTATAACTGGAGTTCCTGTTATTTCTAAATTTTGTAAATATTTGCTTGTTAATATCGATTTTACATGGGTATATAAAATATTATTTTACTTACCTCATCATGCCAAAGATCGTTTTCCTGTTTTTAGGTATCGGAGAATCAACTGTTTTTATGATATCATACGATGTCGGTTTATACTTAAATTTTGGACAAAAAAACACCTTGAACAAGGTGTTTGTGGCAAGTAATTATGTATTTAACGGCTTGAATAAACCATCATTATTATAGTATTTATATACAGTTTGCTCCTAAAATTAAAAAGAAAGACATCCTTAAAACGCTAATACTGCCTTTTTTTTTGAAATTATAGGCTTGTGCAACGGTTACCATTGTTGTATCCATTTTTTTATTCTTTTTTTTGTTTAAAAATTTTCTCAAAAGAATTAAATACAGCAATGTGTAATGCGTTTCCGTGTGTTTTGTTCACTAAAAATTCATAAAATAAATTCGTTTTTTGCTTTTTATTTTTTTTCAGCTTGGCAAACAATTCTCTTGCTATCCTTTCCATTACTTGTCCGTCTTTTCCTCCTGTAATATAAATCGATTTTGTTGAGATATAAGAAGCCATTTCAAAGTCTAGGATTTTTTCGTCATCCCACCATAAACTTGGACTTACTATAATACAATTATCAAAGAGGTGAGGTCGTTTAAATAGAATTTCTGTCGCTAACAGGCCACCTAGTGATTGTCCAATAATCGTTTTCACTTCTGTTGTTCTGTATTAAGAATCTATGAAAGGTTGAAGTTCTCTTTCAATAAAAGTGATGATGTTTTCTGATTTTCCAGATGTCGGGAATTCTTTTTGGTCAAGTTTGTTTTGAGAAGGATAGGTAAAATCCCTTTTTCTGTCCAGATTTCCAATCCCCACAATTATTGTTTCAGGAATTATATTAATCCAAGAAAAAGAGCCAAACTGAACAATTCCAGAAACAAGTATAAAATCTTCATCTTTTGAGCCGTCTAATAAATATATCACTGGATAAGTTTTCAAACTGTCCTGAGTATAACCAAGAGGTAGATAAATATTCAAATCTCTTGATTCACCCAGTAGTTGCGATTTAATTTTAAATGTCTTACCAATTGTAAATTCGTTTTCGCTCATTTTTTCGACTAATTCTTGACCGAAGGAAATTTTAATGTCATTAGTAAAATTAGACTTGCTATTGTTTGATTCATAATTTTTTGTCCAAATTGGCAACAATGTTTTGTACATGGTTTAAGAGCTAAATTTAGCAAATTGAAACCGAATAGAAAATCCGACAGGATTTTCGCAAGTAGACAAGAACTAGCAATAAGTTATATAAGGTGTTACCCCAACGTTTTTTATTTCACTTTTTATTGTTTCAATCCAGTTTTTGTCAGTTGGTTTAATAATAATTGCTTTAAAATTAAATCATTAACTCTCAATCACAACACCTTTTAAATCGTCAATATGTAAGTCAAAATCAAATGCTGGTGAAAATTTTTAGGAATTAACATTCCGAAATTTTAGAACTTTTTGGTTTTCTATCTGGTTTACAATTCGGTTAACTTTTATCCCACAATATTTTAAAGTACGTCTTTCTTTTCCTTTTGTCCTAAACGATGTTGTATAGACATGAAATTTATGTCCTTCACATTGCAAATGAGCACTTTGTTTTCTGTTGCTAATTTTAACCAATTTTTAAATAAATCAAAAGTAAATTCATCAGATGGTGTTCCCTTTTTTAATCAATTTCACTTTATTTTTAACGATATTTACTCACATGTGACAGCAGTATTGCCCCAGTAATAATTTAGCTACTTAACTTTACAAGCACCTTCAGCACCTGTACAACTTGGGCAAAAATTATACACGCTTACCAACATTTCTCCTTTTTTTGCCTCTTCTTTTAATTTTGTTTGAATAGCCTCTTTTTGTTTTGCAGTAAGCCCAGCGTTTTCAAAGTGTTGATCAAGATAAGATTTAACAACGTTTTGAAATGCAAGTTTACCTGGCTTTCCTTTACCTTTAACCTTCTTAAGATAAGCTACTTGACCACTCATTTCGCTTTCATTGCTAAAGCCTTCATGCTCTTTTAAGGCCTTGCGGACATTTTTACAAATATTACATTTTTGGACAAAAAAACTATCTACAGCGGCAACTTCTAAAGCTAAATCTGTTGTAATTTTATCTCGCTTTAAGCCTTCAGTAATGGCATCTTGTAGGAAAGTATCCATACTTACCGTTTCGTTGGCTTTATAAGTTGGTGTGTTTTGAGAAATAGTACAAGCTGTAAGGCTTATTGTAAACAGTAATAAAAATAATCTAATAGTCATGATTTTATATTTAGAAATTATAAATATAAAACTCAAATAGCTCTTAACAAAATTCAATGAAGTATTGAGATTTATTCAAACTATTTTTTTTGCACGCGATAATCGAGTTTCATATTTTTCAACAAGTTTAAGCTATTTTTACCAAAAAAACCTAGGGAGTTTCAAAATTAATAAATGATGTTCATTATTGTGAAATCAAATTCTTTCTCACAAAAATACCTATTATTCATAAACTTAAACATTCCTTATGGCATTTTGTTTTGAAACATATTTTGCTTTTCAAATTCTATGATTTTCAATTTTAGTTTTTGATATACACCAAAGTGTTTTCTCTCAATTAACTGTTTCATTTAATTCAGTAATTCCTCATCTCATACTAGCTATTCTTTTTTCATTAGTTTATGAAGTTGAAACTTTTTATGGGTAAATGCTTCTTGCACGGTCAAAGATCCTTCTAATTGGTGCTTGAATTTTTGTTTTAACAATGATTTTGGCTGTTATTACACTGAATGGTAGCTAACGTTTTCCCCAAGCTGTGTTTTAATGCAGTTTAGGTGCTGTGCCTGTTGCACAAGTTTAAGATATTGAATAATTACGTATCTTAGGTTATGCAAGGCAAGAAAATCTATCAAGAAAAATTATTTAGCAATTTTCAATTAAGTGATCGTATTCCAAAGCAGAACTTTTATCGTCGTTTATTAGGAGTTTTAGACTTGGATTATTTGTATGAACTTACCAAAAGATACTATGGGCATAGCAGACAAAAGAGTATCGATCCTGTCGTATTTTTCAAATTGGAATTGCAACAAAAACGACTGTAGCTTGTCTTAGATATGGATTTGAGAAACTCGATTTAAAAGAAATAGGAGCTGCGGCGGACGTAATTCATGGAGCTTCCAACAAAATTTTACAAAAAGTTGGTATGAAGTTTATAGATACTTTTATGTATGATGGTGACCTTCATAATTGGTATAAAATTGAAAAATCGGATTGGCTAAAAAATAACAAGAGTAATTACTAAAGTATCATGATCAACAAGAATGGAAGCAACGTACAAAGAATCTTAGTGATACTACTTTTTTTTAGTATATCCCATGTTTTTGGACAACGTGACTTGAAAATTAACATTGATGATTTTAATAATGATAAAGTTATTGATACACTAAAAACGTTTTACGTAGGTGGCAGTGGATTTGGCGGGAGATATGTTCAAATTGTAAATGGGAAAACCAATGAAATGTATGAACTTACGAATGATGGATGTTTTTGTGACATTAAAAGTACAATTCTTATTCCTCCAAAACTTGCTAAAAAAGAGAATGCACGTTTTCTTGAAATCATGATAACTCGTCTGCTTCCGAAGAAGAGAAATAATCCAGATGCTTCCTTAGATTGGATGATTAAAAGCGCTTATGCCAATGTCAGCTTAAAAAATAATCCTTTTTTTAATTTAATTATAGATCCTCAAATCGAGTGGATACAAGGAGAATTTAAAGCACCAGAGAATTATTATATGGAAATAGAAGGTGATTCATTGATGCAATTGTATAGTACTCCGTATGAAGCTCCTGAATGGTTAGATGCTAAAAATGCGAAAGGATTTTTAATGTATTATGCAAACAAACATTACAGGAATAGAGAAGGCGATAGTATACGACTTTCAGACAGCAATGCTACATATAAAGTATATAATACCCCACATGGCGTGTATGTACAAAAAGAGAATGCTTATAAATGGTTGTTTATCAGTGATGTTTCTACCACGGGCGCGCCTTTAAAACTCAGATGGGAATCCATAAAGGGAGCGAAACTATTTGGGAAATATGTAGTAGTGCAACAACATTTACCTATTATAGATACTGATGAACTATTTGTAATAAATATAGAAACAGGCATTTGCGGGCGATTGAATTATGACTTACCAGATGCTAATATTACTGCTATAGAAAATCTTCTTGAAAAGGAAACGGGCAACCTAACAGCCGGTGAAAAACAAGTTATGGTACAATTAAAGGCTGTTTTTAAAGAGCTGGAAAACCATTATATCACTAAGAAAACAAATAAAAAATAGCGTTAAATACCTGTATTTAAAAGGATATAGAATAGTTTCTAAAGAAGTAGAGAGTATAAAGTATAAAGTACTAAATACCTATCCAACTCTCAAGTTCTCTTTTAAGTTCATCTACAGCAAACCAAGTAGAGCTCGTATCTATATCTTCTGAGTTTTTGTCATAAGCACAAATGTATTGGATATGTAACTTTTCATTTAATCGTAAATCTGGAATATTAGTTGTAAAGCCGTTTCTTTCCATTTTTGTAATGGACTGATAAAAATCAACTTTGTTTTGCAATCGTTCAGGAAACCAATCACTGTTTTTTGCTCTAAAATTCATGACTTCTCCATCTTCCGTTCCTATATGAAAAACCCAGTCAGTAGAACTAGCTTCTATGGCATCTAAAGATTCACCTGGTGTAGTGTCAAATTCAATTTTTGATTCAATATTTTTAAGTTGACAATGAAGTTGAACGGTTTGAGAATCTTCTCGAAACTTTGTAATTCGCCAAATCCATCCTTGCGAATCCGTTACCGACTTTCCATTATATAAGGGAATTCGAATTTTAAACTCAATAAGTTCTATGAAATGACTACTTGTCTTGTAAACAGTAGATTGCCCATTTTGATACGTTCTATTTTCAATAAAATCAATCGTAGTACTGTCACTTATTAATCCGCAAGTAACAATTCCAAGAGGTGTTTTATATTTTCTATCAATTGATGTGTGCTTCATGTTTGTAGACTGTTTTTTTATATAATAGTAACGTATGCTTAGAAAAAGCATTACCATTGGCAGAACAGTATGTAATTGATTATTATTCCAACTCCTTCTTCAAAAAACGTGCTGTATGACTCTTTTTATGTTTGGCAACTTCTTCAGGAGTTCCTGTAGTTACTACTTGTCCGCCGCCTTTTCCTCCTTCATATCCGATATCGATAATATGATCTGCCATTTTAATCACGTCCATATTGTGCTCAATTACGACAATGGTATTTCCTTTATCAACCAATTTATTTAAAACTTCCATTAAGACGCGAATGTCTTCAAAATGCAGTCCAGTTGTAGGTTCGTCTAAAATATAAAAAGTATTTCCTGTATCTCTTTTCGATAATTCTGTGGCTAGTTTGATACGTTGTGCTTCCCCACCAGAAAGTGTGGTACTTTGTTGTCCAAGTGTAATATAACCCAAACCAACATCTTTGATGGTTTTTAGCTTTCTATAAATTTTTGGAATGTGTTCAAAAAAATCAACCGCTTCATTGATGGTCATTTCTAACACATCAGCAATGGATTTTCCTTTGTAACGAATCTCTAAGGTTTCACGATTAAAGCGTTTTCCTTGACAAGTCTCGCATTCCACATATACGTCTGGCAAGAAATTCATCTCAATGACACGCAATCCGCCACCTTGACAAGTTTCACAACGACCTCCTTTTACATTAAAGCTAAATCTTCCCGGTTTGTACCCGCGAATCATAGCTTCTGGAGTTTTTGCGTACAGACTTCTAATTTCACTAAAAACACCAGTATACGTCGCAGGATTTGATCGTGGTGTACGACCAATTGGCGACTGATTGATATCAATTACTTTGTCTATATGTTCCAAACCTTTGATGCTCTTGTACGGCATTGGTTCTTTTACAGCATTGAAGAAATGTGCATTTAGAATAGGGTAGAGTGTCTCATTAATCAAGGTAGATTTTCCACTACCAGAAACTCCTGTAACACCAATCATTTTTCCTAAAGGAAATTCTACAGAAACATTTTTCAAGTTATTTCCTGTAGCGCCTTTTAAGACTAGTTTTTTTCCATTTCCTTTTCTGCGTTCAGCCGGAACTGCAATTTCTTTGTTTCCGTTTAAATACGCTGCAGTTAAGGTATTGTGATTCAACAATTCTGTTGGTGTTCCTTCCGAAATGATTTCTCCACCATGTCTTCCTGCATTTGGACCAATATCAATGACGTGATCGGCACGTTCAATCATATCTTTATCATGTTCTACCACAATGACAGAATTTCCAATATCACGTAAAGATTCAAGCGAATTGATCAGTTTTTCGTTGTCTCTTTGGTGTAAACCGATACTTGGTTCATCCAAAATATATAAAACACCTACTAACTGTGAGCCTATTTGTGTTGCGAGTCGAATTCGTTGCGCTTCTCCACCGGAAAGCGATTTAGAACTTCTGTTTAAAGAAAGGTAATTTAATCCAACATCTAATAAAAATCGCAGCCGTGTCGATATTTCTTTAACGACTTCCGTAGCAATTTTTTGTTGCTTTTCAGTAAGATTGTTTTTTAAATCATCAAACCATTCAGACAATTCTACTACGTCCATATTCGCTAATTCCGCAATGTTTTTCTCATTGACTTTAAAGTAGAGTGACTCTTTGCGTAAGCGTGAACCGTTACATTCTGAACAATTTACTTTGTCCATATAATTTTTAGCCCAACGTTTGATGGATGATGAATCACTTTCTTCGTATTGGTTTTTGATAAAACTTACAATTCCTTCAAAATCAATCTTATAATCACGCGTAACACCAAGCGTTTTGCTAACTACTGAGAATTTCTCGTTTCCACCATTTAAAATGACATCCATGGCTTCTTCAGGAATATCTTTGATAGGATCACTGAGTTTAAATTCGTAACGTTCTGCTATGGTTTCCAATTGCTTGAAAATCCACGATTTTTTATATTCACCCAAAGGAGCAATTCCACCAGCTTTGATGCTCATTTTTGGATCAGGAATCACTTTGTTTTCGTTTACTTCATATAACGTTCCTAAACCATTACAGTTAGGACACATTCCTTTTGGAGAGTTGAAAGAAAACGTATTGGGTTCTGGATTTGGATAGGAAATCCCAGAAGATGGACACATTAAGTTACGACTGAAATAACGCGCTTCCGTAGGTGCATCTTGGTCAATGACCATTAATACATCATCTCCTTGATACATGGCGGTTTTGATTGTCTCTGTTAAGCGTTTATCATTATCAATATTGTTATCTACCTTTAAGCGATCAATTACAATTTCTATATCGTGGGTTTTATAACGATCGACGCGCATTCCTTTTTCAATATCCAGAATTTCGCCATCGACACGTACTTTTACAAAACCTTGCTTGCCAATATTTTCAAATAATTCACGGTAATGTCCTTTTCGTGAACGTATGATAGGAGCAAGGATGTTGACACGTTTTCCTTTAAAATCGTTTAGAATTAAATTTTTGATTTGCTCATCACTATAACTCACCATTTTTTCACCAGAATTGTAACTATACGCATCCGAAGCTCTGGCAAATAATAGACGGAGAAAGTCATAAATTTCAGTAATAGTTCCAACGGTAGAACGCGGACTTTTACTCGTAGTTTTTTGCTCTATGGCAATTACGGGCGACAAGCCATCAATTTTATCAACATCAGGACGTTCTAATCCACCGAGGAATTGTCGCGCATACGCAGAAAATGTTTCAATATAGCGGCGTTGTCCTTCGGCATAAATAGTATCAAAAGCTAGTGATGATTTTCCACTTCCTGAAAGTCCAGTAATTACAACCAATTTCTCCCTAGGAATGGTGACATCAATATTCTTTAAGTTATGAACTCTAGCGCCTTGTACTTCAATATTTTCTTCGTAATTCGTCATAGTTTTTCGCAAAAATGCAAAGGTACGAATTTTAGTAGCAGAAAATGACCTAGAATAATTTCAATTTTACACAATAATAGAATTTAAACGCTTTGTGATATTTTAATAGTACATTTCAAAAAAATAGTGGTATTTATAAATATAAATGAAATTGTTATTAGCTTGTTAAATAAGGTTTTACCGTAATTGATTTTTGGTGAATTCATTTAATTTAACGCCATAACTATTAATTTATATAATCATGAAAAAAAAGAATCTTAATTCATTAAAGCTTAACAAGAAGTCTATCTCAAATTTTAACACACCTGCTATTAAAGGTGGGATATTTAATACAATATCGTGCCAGCCAATAGGTATTTGCGCAGAAACACAAGGATGTGCCACGGATAATAATTGCCCAACGGATAATTGTCCAACTAATAATTGTACTGTAGGTTGTAACCCAAGTAATGGTTGTCCTACGATATCTTGCGAACCTATTGGAATTTGCAGATAAGATTAACTGGAAATGAAATGTATCATTATGAAAACGAACTTCGGTTCGTTTTTTTAGTATATGATCCATTAGTTGGAATTTTTAAAAAATGCTTTTCTGATCAAAACCATATAGATCGTAAATGGGGTAAGCAGACAAATAATCACGGAAGAAGCCACATAATTACTTCCAACAGTATTAAAAAGATTTAAAAAATCAACTGATTTCTGAAAGAGCCAATCGCAAAATTCCGTAAAATTAGGAATGAAGACAAGTGTAAGCACCACAAGCAAACTAAAGGCAATTGTAAACAAACGTCTCTGATAAATTTTGTCGAGTAGTAGCATCCACGAAAGTGGAATAACAATAAACCACACTATGATGTTAATTTCCTTATACGTGAATCCTGTGCTTTCGGAAATTGCCATTAAAATTTTGTATGTATAGTCAAAAACGGTATTCATAAAATGTAGATAAAAAAACTCCGAAACACAAACGTTTCGGAGTTTTAAATATATTATAAAAAGTTAATTATTCAACAATTAACTTTTTAGTAACAGTTCTTTCTTGATCAGTTACGGTGATTAGGTACATACCAGTACTTACATTCTTTAATGAAATGTTTTCATCAAAGTTAGAAGTAGCATTGTAACCTTTCGAATAGATTAATCTTCCAGAAATATCATGAACATCGATATTGATATCTTCTCCTGAAGTTGAGTTAAACGATAAAGAGAATTCCCCTTTGTTTGGATTAGGATATAGAGTAAAGTTTTCTAATTCGAACTCTTCATTACTTAAAGTAACTGTTGTCGTCGTTGTACAAAGTTCAATAGAAACTTCATTAATCACACCTGTATCTCCGTTATAGAAATCAGCAGCAACTAAAATCCAGTCACCAGAAGGGTTAATTCCTCCAAGTGTTGCTAAAAGTGAGTTTGCTGGTGGAGCAAAAGTACCAACGGTAGGTGAGGCACAAGTTATACTTGCTTCTCCATCTCTAAATGTAGCATTTATATTTCCGAATTGTGCAGTATTACAGCTTCGTATCCAAAAATCTGCAAAAGGTCCACTATTTGGAGACTGTAAGCGTAAGTATAGGTCGCCAATATAAGAATGAGTGATATCTGTAGTTACTCTAATATCTGTAATAGCAGTAGTTTCAGTTACTGTAATGGCAGGTGTAGCTACAGCATTTCCTTGTTGATTGGCACCCGAACCATCAGGAATTGCTGTTGCAATAGATCCTGTAGTATATGTGTTACAGTCAGTAGATGTAGATACAGTTGCTCCTACAGAGAATGATTTTGAAATTGCAAAGAAAATGTTTCCAACAGCTTCAATTTTAATTCTACAGTAAGGTTCAAAAATTACAGGGAATGTAATTGATTCAGAACCATCATTGGCAGTATTTGCAGCTAAAACAGTTGGAAATGTTTGCCCTCCATCTGTTGATAATAAGATATTTACATTTGAAGTATTGATTCCGTTAGCAGTAGTTCCTGCAACATCCCAAGTAATAGTTGTTGTTGAGTTTGTGTCAAAACTTTCGTTGGTTGTATCTGGAGCAGTTACTCTAAAAGGACCTGTATTTGCCAAGGTAACTCTCATGTCATCTCTATTAGTTTGACCTCCATTTGGAGTTCCATTATCTCTTACTGTTAATGCGAAATCCATTACTCTGGCAACATTAGGGATAACTTCCCAAGCTGGAGTTAGGTTGTCATTTAAAATATCTTCCAAACGTGGGAATGTACGATCTCCTGTTGCTACTGGAGAGTACGATCTAAATTGTGGATCAGTAGTACTCGTTGTATTAGGAACACCTGCAATAACTCCAGCATCTACTTGTTCCCAACAGTATGATAATGTAGTTCCATCAGGGTCAGTAGCAGAACCTGTTAATGTAAATGCAGTTCCATAGGGAATTGTATAGTCAGATCCAGCATCTACTGTTGGAGCTGTATTCCCATTTGCGGTATTATTTGAACATGTTGGGTTTTGGTTCAATCTATTCCACATGTTGTCAATACTAATGGCATGGAAGTGATCGTCACTATTGTTTTGTACATTATCTGATCCGCAAATTCCAGCATATGCCATTATTGTAGTTCCACTTCCTGGCTCAACTGCCGTTGCAGCATTTCTATTTCCACCAGAACAGTTTCCTTGACTACCATTAAAAGTATGTGGAGCTCCAAATTGGTGTCCCATTTCGTGTGCTACGAAATCAATATCAAAAGGATCTCCTACAGGGTTTCCAGAACCAGTAACTCCTGCAGCTTTGTTATTACTAAAGCAAATACCACCTAAGGCAGCTAATCCACCACCACCTGTTGTGAATACGTGACCAATGTCATAGTTGGCAACACCAATATTTGCGTTTACGATGGCAACATTTTGGTTGATTAATTGTCCTGCATCACTATCAGTATATCCATCATTTTCAGCTAGGAAAATAATACTTGTGTTATCTACTAAAGTCATGGTTAAAGACATATCTCTTTCGAAAACAGCATTTACTCTAGTCATTGATACGTTCATAGCAGCTAAAACCGTAGCTCTTTTTACAGCATCAGTAGCACCAGATTGTCCAGCAGCATCGATATGATAATTAGCATATTCTTGCGTACAAGCTAAGGCCAAACGGAAAGTTCTTAATTGACCATCATTTGCATTTTTAGCTGGTATTTCACTTGCATTTGAGCCAGTTCTGTTTGCATTACCACTGTCCTCAACTAGACATCCAAGTCTTTCTTGTACATCACTGTAAAGATCTGCTTTTGCATACATTACGTATGTTCCTAAATCAGTAGTGAATGGGTCAATGTACATAGTTTTACCAATGGCATGTACTGTAGCATGAAATCCAAAAATTGTCGTTGAGAAGCGGATTACAGTTCCTGTGTTTTCTCTGCTTATAGCTACATACGACTGAATGTCTGGGTAATTTGCCGCAAATGTAGGTTCCATAATAGAAGCATTATATACTTCAAAGTTTTCCATTTTTCCTTCTGCACCTGGGAATTGTACGACAATTTCTGACTTAATGTTTAAGTCTCTGTCGGGAGCAGCAGCTAGTAACTGTTTAAGGGAATTTAGGTCTAATGTGTATAATTCATATACAACTGGGGTAGAGGATCTTTCAAGCAATTCTTCTGGCTGAAAGTCTGTTTTGTTAGATTGTTTCCAAAATAATTTTCCTTGCGAAAAACCAAGCATAGGCAACAACATCAATATTAAAAAGTAATTCTTTTTCATAATGATTAGATTATAGAAGTTTTTAGTTTAATAAAAGTGGGCTAAAGTTAAGTCTTTTTTTTAATATGTTAAGAAACATTTAACAATACAAGAAGATACCATAAAGAAATTTGATAAGCTGTTTATTTACTTTAATTCCAAGCTTTTATATTATCAACATGTATGTCTAAAAATAAAAGAGTATGTAAGCTAGCTAGCGGAATACCGTTTTTCATGGTTTGCCAATGATCCCAAGAAGCATATAAACCGCCAATAGGAAGAATATCTACCCACATTTGATAGCCTTCAGGACGACCATTTTCGTCTAGAAACCATAAATACGAGTCGCCAGGGGTAGTTCCGCCAGAAGAATAGGTAACTAATAGTCCTTTTTCCCCAGCTTTGTTACTAGCAATACTACGTGTTGCTCCTTCGTCAAAAACTTTGTAGGGAGCTACCAGCCAAAAAGAATCGTTGTTGAAATAAGAAAGTGCTTTTTCAATATAATGTGATTGATCATTGTTGGTAATTTTATTCCCATTAACAGTAACTGTACTTGTGTTTGGAGTTTTTAAATTCAAATCCACTTTTATATCATCCCAAGATATTAGTACTTGATATTGATCTTTATCCCAAACATAATGATGAGCTCCGCGAAAGGTCCAACTTAAATATCTGGTGTTTTTATACGCTTCGTGATTTAATGCAGTCAACATTTTAGTAGCCATTGCATCTGCTTCGGTGCCTTCTTTTCCTTTTGGTAAAGGTTCATTGTACATAAAATATAAAACGGCGAATAGGAGTACGATTGTTAAAGCAATTCCTAAGATAAATTTGCCTAGGATTTTTAGTATTTTCTTCATGAATAGTTTTTAGGTTGGGTTTTGAAAGAATTAGTCTTTAAATCTTCTGAGATCACTACTCTCAAAAGTCCATTCAGGAGTTCGTAATGTACCTTCTTTTGCTTTATACCAGGGACTCATCCTTTCATTTTGATTATTGACTAAGATTTGAGTTTCTTGTGCTGGCATGTAACTTTGTGCTACCATGAATATTTTTTCACCTTGTGCATTTTTGGCAACATCGACAACAATGACTGCATGTCCGTACGGATTTCCTTGTTGAATAAATACATCACCAACTTGAATATCTTGGATGTTTTTGACCTTTGCAAGTTCTTTGCGCAAAGATGCTGTGTTTGCATACGCGAAAATGTAGTTCATATAGCGTCTAAACTTTTTATACGAATGATCACCTTTGGCGTACTTTTTGAAATATCGTGGTTTTCCATCTGATAAAAAGGTAAAGTGTATGTCTTGTAAGCGTTTTTGTTTAAACAAAAATTCACCTCGTAAACGCATTACAGCATCAGCACATTGTTGCAAGTCACGCGTACCAATTTCCATATCGACCACAGAAATGTAAACGTTATTATTGTATTTTTCGCTGCCATCAAAATATTTGACTTTACTATTAAATGCTTTCAAAGGTAGTTTTCGCAAATACGAACCAAAATGCTTTTTATCTAAAGGAACTCTTGTATATGCTTTTGGTGTATTAAAGCGTTCTTGAATTGTTTTTCCTTCAGGATTGATTAAACTTTCTTCCGTATTTGTTTCCTGTTGCAAAGCAATCTCTTTGGTATACTTTGTCGTTTGTTTTTGTTCATTCGCACAAGCAAAACAGATCAAACTTATACAAATAAAAAATACAATATTTTTTAATGGATGTATTGCCAGATTTCTCATTGGATAGTATTTTTACTCAATATTGAGGCTTAAATATTCTGATGCTTCTGTCAAAATATTTTAATTATTTTTTCTAAAGGTCTCATGGCCTTGCCTTGTGGCAAAGCAACATTCAAGTATTAAATTTACAAATTATTGAAATAGAATTTATACAAAACAATAATAACACCACAAAAATATATGAACATTTTAGGAATAAGTTCCCGAATCAAACATCCTGAGTATGGATTGGGCGTTGTAACCAATGTAACTTCTAAACATTATTGGGTTACTTTTATTGAAAACGGATTGGAAACCATTGATATTGATAGCGATTTTGAAATTATAGAAGCTGTTGAAGATGAAGTTGATAGCGTAAGTTTTTATGAAGTAGAAACTATTTTACGTAACATGCTTAAAAAATGGTCTGATGTTTCTGAGATTGTTCCAATTGGCGATAAGTGGAAAGGAGGAAAGCTGATTTTAGAACCAAGTGATACCAATTTGAAGAGTAAAGAACTTCCGATTGATAGTTTCTTTCATAAAATTGTCATGGTACGCGATCGCATCCGTGTGATGGAACAAAAAATCAATTCAAGTAATTTGGATGAACAAGAAAAAATTGATTTGCAACAATACATTACGCGTATGTATGGAAGTTTAACAACTTTTAATGTAATGTTTAAAAACAAATCGCAGCAATTTGTAGGTTCTAGATCAAAATAGACAACTAGCTTAGATTGTTAGCATTTTAGATATAAAAAAGGGAACGATTTAAAACCGTTCCCTTTTCTTGTAAAACTAACTAGCACCAAAATTATGGCATTACTACGCTATCAATTACGTGAATTACGCCATTTGTTCCCATAACATCAGTTTTAGAGATTTGACTATAATTTCCGTTAGCGTCTTTCAGCCAAATACCTTTATCGTTTTGGATAACGGTTATCTTGCTTCCGCCAAGTGTTGTTAATGTTACTTTTCCATTTCCTTTTTTCAAAGCAGCAACTACATCTTTTGCAGTTAATTTTCCCTTGATCACGTGGTATGTTAAAATACTTGTCAATTTTGATTTGTTTTCTGGCTTCAATAATTCGCCTAACGTATTTGCATCAATTTTAGCAAATGCGTCGTTTGTTGGCGCAAATACAGTGTATGGCCCATCAGCTTTTAATGCATCCACTAAACCTGCTGCCTTTACAGCAGTGACTAATGTTGAAAAACTTTCACTAGAAGCTGCAATATCTACAACATCTTTTTTTTGTGCATGTGAGTTAGCTGTGAATAAAAATAAAGCTACGGTTGTGATTGTTAGGATTAATTTTTTCATAATAATTTTTTTAGTTTTTTAATTTTTAATTCTTTTTTGATTTTATAAGCGCTTTTGATTTTATATACACAAGTTTTTCCCTTTTGGATGAGCTAGGTGAATTTTTTTTTTAAATTTGATAAGATTTATCTCAAAAGTGAGCAACGATACCATATATATAGAACGATTTCAAAATCGTGACGAAACCGCACTCTCCAAGCTATACGACATGTATTCTGGAGCTATTTATGGTGTTATAATTCGCATGTGTAGAAATGAAGAAGCTGCACAAGAAATTTTGCAAGAAACGTTTATGAAAGCTTGGGATAAGTCACATTTGTACGATGCATCTAAAGGTAAATTTTATACTTGGTTGTATAGAATAGCTAGAAATACTACCTTAAATTTTCTTCGAAAAGACCAAAAACTCATCCAAACAGAAGATTTAAGTGTATATAAAGATGCAGGAGTTGAAGAAAATGAAAACTTACATGTAGAATTGAAAGGTGCACTATCAAAATTAGACGAACATCATCAGACAGCTCTAAAGCTAGTTTACTTTAACGGACTCACACACAAGGAAGCTCACGAAGAAATGGGTGTTCCTTTAGGCACATTTAAATCGTATGTTCGACAAGCTGTTGGGAAATTACGTGACATATATGCAAAAGAACTATTGGTTTTAATCTGTATCTTAGAATTGTTGACATGAAAGATAGAAATGCTATCATAGAAAGTGGAATGTTAGAGATGTACTTATTAGGTTTGATACCTGATAAAGAATTGGTAACGCTTGAAAAAATGTTAGCAGAAGATGAAATTCTGGCTCAAAAGTATGCCGAAATAGAGCAAGATTTTGAAAATGTATCGCTCGAAAATGCTATTCAGCCACCAGATTTTATCAAGGAAGATTTATTTGCAGCAATTAGAGAAGATTATGCAAATGTAAGAACACTTCCAGAAGAAAATGCTTCTATAGAAAAACCTGTAAAAAAATCACAAACATTCATGTGGATTGCGGCAAGTTTGGCCGCAATATTCATGGTAAGTTCGCTTTGGATGTTTACGCAATGGGATAGTACTAAAACAGATTTGCAAACAACGCAACTAGAATTAGATAATATTAAATCACAGATTGAAAATTTACAAGGTGAATTGAAAAATTCTCAATTGTTAGCTGATGTTATAAAAGATCCAAATACACTTCAATATGCACTAAAAGGGAATGATAAAATTCCCGGAGGATTCGCTACAGCATATATCAATCATGAAGAAAAATCAGCGATCGTAAATGTTCAAAAACTCCCTGAATTATCTGCAGATAAAACTTATCAGATGTGGGGAGATGTGAATGGAGAAATGATCAGTATGGGTGTTATTGATAAAAGTAAAGATGTTGTTGTATTAGAATATATAAACAAAGCTACGTCACTTAATATAACGATTGAACCTAAAGGAGGAAGTGCGCATGCGACTGTAGAACAGTTGGTTTCCAATGTATATCTTTAATTAAAAACTTTTCAGAATCTAGACATAGTATACAAAATCTCTTTTAACTTTATCACATACCAATACGGCAACAGATTAAAGCCATGTAAGTAAAATTAATCTTATTTTCTGTACTATTTATCTGCATCTATGTGTATAGCGAGCAAAAAGATCATTTAAAAAGTAAAATTAAAATTTCAACAAAAACGACCCAAAAAAATAGGTTTTTTTACAACTCCTAATTACTTTTTCGTAGAAGAAATAAAAAGGGATGCATTTCTGTACAATTAAATGTTGAGATCATAAAGTGCTTAAAGAAATAGGGTTAATCACACAAATGCAAAATATGAGGTGCATATTCAGAAATCCTATCTATTGCGGATTACTTGCAAATCGTTTACTTAATGGAAAGGTTGTGATAGGAAATCAAAAGCCTATCGTATCAAAAGATTTGTTCAAAAAAAGTAAATAATATCAATACCCAGAAAAACGGTATAGGAAGCAAACAACATAAGAATAACCCAAACTTACCAATGAGAGGATTTTTAAAACGTCATGTGTTTGGAAAAATAAACACCTGACATACAGAAAGATAAATAATATTACTTATTGTAGAGGACACGTAAAAGGTTGTTGTGGTTGTAATCGTGTAGACAAACTCAATGAAAAGTTTAAATCTTTTTAACTACGTTTCATATAGATGAAAAATTTATAGTATCGCCAAAGCTACACATGAAATATACATTTGATTACTTCAGCGAGTCAAATAAGGACGTTATATAGCATTAAAAATACAATATAAAGGCTACTAAATAAAAGATTGAAAAAATAGAGCAGTATTTTGTATATGGCCAAATTAATATGGAAGTTTACAATAAATTTATCAACAAATTAAAATTATAAGAAGCTGAAATATTGAAAGAAATTGAAAATAACAGTATTGAAAAGTGTGAGTTTAATTTACACGTTGAAAATTCATTAAAATTATTGCCTTACTTCCCTAAAACATGAGAGTTGTCAAGTTTTTCAGTTAAACAGAAACTACAAAGCCTATTGTTCCCTAGTGGTATTCGCTATAAACGTGAAAATGATAGTTATCTAAGTTTTGACATAAGCCCGACATTAATAATAACCAATACATTAAAAGTAAATCATAATCAAATTAATATGAGCTCAAACACAAACAAAATGAAAAAGTCACAAGAGGTAAAAGCGAAGCGCATCTAAAAATCTAATAAATCTAAAACCCAACCGCTTTATCATCACCACGTGGATCTGCGCCACCTTCCAGTTTTCCATCAGGTAATACCAAGATTCCTTCTACTTTTCCAATTACTGGACTATTGGTTGCATCAATGGTATAACCTAGTTTTGTCAATTCTGCTTTCAATTCGTCACCAAATCCATTCGGCTCCATTTTTACGGTATCTGGCAACCATTGATGATGAAAACGAGGCTGATTAATGGCTTCTTGCATGCCCATATCGTATTCATACACGTTTAAAATGGTTTGTAAAACACTGGTAATAATTGTTGATCCGCCAGGTGTTCCTACAACCATATATAATGTGCCATCTTTCTCAACAATCGTAGGAGTCATAGAGCTCAACATACGCTTTTCAGGAGCAATACTGTTGGCTTCTGCACCAACGAGTCCAAACATATTAGGAACACCAGGTTTCGCGCTAAAATCGTCCATTTCGTTGTTTAAAAAGAAACCTAATTCCTCACAATATAACTTAGAACCATACGCACCATTAATCGTCGTAGTGACAGAAACAGCATTTCCAAACTGATCTACAATAGAGTAGTGGGTAGTTTCATCACTTTCTACAATCTCAATATTTCCATGAGCAACTTCCGATGACGGTGTTGCTTTTTCAAAAGAAAATGTAGACATCCGTTCTTTAATATAATCGTCACTCAATAAAATTTCTGTTGGAATTTTTACAAAGTCAGGATCGCCTAAAAAATAATTGCGATCTGCATACGCTCTACGTTCAGCTTCAGTAATTAATTGAATGGCTTTAGTAGTATTATGTCCAAGTTCAGCTAAATCATACGGTTCTATGGCTTTCATAATTTCTGCTAAGCATATTCCTCCACTTGATGGTGGCGACATGGAAATAACACGCAAATCATCATAGGTAAACGTAATTGGTGTACGCCATTTTGCTTGGTACTTTGCCAAATCTTCCATTGTCATAATTCCACCAGATTTTTGCATAAAATCTACCAGAATTTGTGCTGTTTCTCCTTTGTAGAATTCATCGCGACCATTGTCTCTAATACGTTCCAGTGTTTTTGCCAATTGTAAACGTTTGATTGTATCTTTTGCTTTCCAATCCTTTCCAAATAAGAAGTCAGCATCATTGACTTTAAAAAAGTAGTCTCTATATTTTTCTAGACGCTCCTGTTGCTTTTTGGTAACAACAACACCTTTTTTGGCAAGCTCAATCACTGGCGTAATGATTTCATCCATTGATAATTTTCCATACTTTTCATGTGAAGCATACACGCCCGCGACATTTCCAGGAATTCCTACCGCCATGGCACCAAGCGTACTTTTATTAGGAATCACTTTATCGGTGATAGAATCAATATACATGTTTTTAGTTGCTGCCAACGGTGCTTTTTCTCTAAAATCTAACGAACCAATACTACCATCTCTTAAGCGATACACCATAAATCCGCCACCGCCTAAACTTCCTGCATACGGATAGGCAACTGCAAGCGCCAATTCCATAGCAGCCATCGCATCAAAAGCATTTCCACCTTTTTTCAGAATCAGATTTCCAATTTTAGAAGCTTCTACACGTGCAGAAACTACCATGGCGTTTTCCGCAATGACACCTTTTACGGGTTCTTTTTCTTTTTTAGCTTCTTTACAGGAAAAGAAAAATAAGCAACAAAGGCAAAAAAGCAATAGTTTATTCATGTTGTAATTCGTTTAGTTTTTGTTTAGAAAATTCGATTAATTCATCAAAAAAAGAAGTGAATTCGGCTTCAAATTCATCATAAAACTCCTGAAGCTCTATGACAGCCAAATTCATTTTGGAACGGTTTTGAGTTCTACGATTCATTCCTTCCAACACTTTGGTTATGCCTTCAATAGAAGCATAGCTAAGCAACCAATTGTCATGAATCATGTGTGGAACTAACCGCTGTACATGCAGCGGAAGCATTTCAAAATGATCTTCTAGCAAGTGATAAAAATCATTCACATACCTTTCTAGTGGAATATCTGAATAATTTTTCCAGTTTTTAGCCAAAAAATGATCGTATAATATGTCAACAATTACACCACTGTAATGACTGTAATTCTTGTGCAGACGTTTGGTGCTCATTCTTACTGTAGCATGTGTATCGGTATACGTATCAATATGTCGATGCAATAAAATACCTTGTTGGACTCTTTCTGGATAGTCTTTGTATTTTTTTCCACGAATACTATCGGCAATAAAGTTTCCGATTTTTATTTCGTCGTCGTTATGTGAAAGGTAAATATGTGCTAAGAAATTCATTTGTTAACCCAGATTATGTATTAGAACTTCGTAATGAAGGTTCGAAATACCATGATATACGAGTATTTTTCTTAATTTAGGTAAAGCCATAGCTATAGTTACATTAAAAAAGTACAGCAAAGCGATCGTATTATAGTAACTCGGAGCTGTAATAGATTTTCTAATAAAGAATATGGGTTAAATTTACTAAGAATATTTTTCTGAGAATATTATATTTGTAAAAAACATTTTTGATACTTCCCAACCTAAACCCATTACGATTTATATTAGCATTACTTGTAATGTTAGTTCATATTCCTGAATTTTTCAGAAACAGAGGATTACCAACGTATAATGAGGGCGTTATTTTTCATAGAGGAAGAGAAGCTGTGTATGTTTTTTTTGTGTTGAGTGGATTCTTAATCATCCGATTGTTGTATCGTGAAGTTGTACAAAAAGGAAAAATAAATCTGAAAAGCTTCTATTTGCGGCGAATTCTAAGGATTTATCCATTGTACTTTTTAATCTTAATTGTAGGATTTCTTTATTACAAAGTAGTGTTGTCGTATATGGGCATTCCCTATGAGGCTGATTACGATATGTCCAATGCCGTATTGATGTTTGTGTTTTTCTTGCCCAATGTAGCTTCTACCTTATATCAACCTGGTGGAGCATTAGAAATACTCTGGTCTATTGGAATAGAAGAGCAGTTTTATTTGCTCATTCCACCGATGTTATTTTTTATAAAAAAGAAATTCTTTATCAGGTTCATAGTGATTTTGACAATGGTGTACTTTGCTATTTTTGCTAGTGATATCTTTCCATTTCTACGAAAATTTGAT